>OGGO01000078.1_pt1 | contig 115812 bp, 111 predicted proteins | sample 1571231 | NCBI WGS metagenome assembly OGGO01 (sample SAMEA2582036, study PRJEB24529) | metagenome | biome: Human gut stool | place: China | collected 2011 | reverse complement strand
GCGATAACATCGGCGCTCTGCTGCGTGGTGTTGATCGTACCCAGATCGAGCGTGGTCAGGTTCTGGCTAAGCCCGGTTCTGTGCACCCCCACAACGTCTTTGAGGCTCAGGTCTACGTCCTGACCAAGGACGAAGGCGGCCGTCACACTCCCTTCTTCTCCAACTATCGTCCTCAGTTCTACTTCCGTACCACTGACGTGACCGGCATCATCACCCTGCCCGAAGGCACCGAGATGTGCATGCCCGGCGATAACGTCATGATGCACGTTGAGCTGCTGACCCCTGTTGCTATGGAAGAGGGCCTGCGTTTTGCTATCCGTGAGGGTGGCCGTACCGTTGGTTCCGGCGTTGTTGGCAAGATCATTGAGTGATTTTGTCCTTGAACGTAAGTTCCAAGGCTAACTAGCAATTTATAAAGACCTTCCCGTTCCGGAGAGCGGGAAGGTCTTTTTGTTTGTTTATGGCAGTTGTAAGCGGTTCAGTTTCAAAGCTCTTTTACCGTGTCAGGGTGTTGTAGCAGTCTGCAAAGGCGTGCAGAAAGGCGGTCAATTCCTCCTCTGTGGTAAGGTGGCTCAGGCTGATGCGCCACGAGGAAAGGGCATTGCGCCGGTCCTGACTGACTGCCAGCACTGCCCGAGAGGGCAGTCCGTCGGACGAACAGGCGGATTTGACCGAGACACACACACCGCGTGCGTCCAGCTCCCGCTGGAACACGGTGCCCTTTACGCCCTGCACGCTCAGGTTCAGGATATGCGGCACAGCGTTTGCGGGGCTGTTGACGCGCACTTTTGGATAGCGGGAAAGCTCCGCACGCAGCCGGTCGTTCAGGCTGCGCACGGCTGCGGCGCGGGCGGGCAGCTCCGCAGTAGCCTTTTCCAAGGCCAGCGCCAGCGAACAGGCAAGGGCTACGGTGGGCGTGCCGCTGCGGTAGGGGGTAGTGCTCTCTCCACCGTGGATGAGGGGCGGCAGTGCCAGCCCCAGCCGCTTTACCAGCACGCCGATGCCGTTGAGCCCGTAAAACTTATGGGCTGTCAGGCTCATGGTGTCCATGCCTTCAAACTGCACAGGAATTTTCCCCACAGCCTGTGTGGCGTCCACATGAAAATGGCAGTTGGGATACGCCTTTAAAAGCTCTGCAATCTCCGCAATGGGCTGCACTACGCCCAGCTCGCTGTCCACGGCGGTCACTGCCACCAGAACGGTGTCCGGGCGCAGTCGCCTTTTCAGGTCTGCAAGATCCACCGTGCCGTCCGACCGGATATCCAGCAGCTCCACCTCGTACCCCTGCTTTTGCAGCGCCTCCAGACTGCCGCTGACGGACGAATGCTCCAGCGGGGTAGAGAGGATGTGCCTGCCCGCTGCACCTCCCAGCGCCGCTAGCCCCTTTACAGCAAGGTTGTTGGCTTCGCTTGCGCCGGAGGTGTAGATGATGCCCGCAGGCGGTGCGCCTAGACAGCGGGCGATGCTGCGGGTCGCCTCGTTTATAGCGGCTTTCGCGGCAGTGCCTGCCTGATGGTGGGCGTTGGCATTGCCCGGGTAGCGCCGCTCTGCTTCACAGAAGCATCGCAGCACTTCCTCGTCCACAGGGGTATTGGCAGAATAATCCAGATAAAGCATAGAACCTCCTGCAATATCAACACATCGGTATGATAGGAAATAAGAGCAGGCTCTATTATAGGCGATTCTGCCGCAAAGCGCAACCCCCGCAGCTTACGGCGCGGCGCAACAGGCAAGAAAAAGCTGTCAACACCTTGCTGTAAAGCCCAAAATCTGCTATACTTATTAAAAAGACTGCGGCGCTGCCGTGGCCTTGCCGGAGCGGTTCCGGTTGTTGGAAGGAACACAAAAAGAAGGGGAGGAGCACAATGTTCAAGCGTGAGCGACTGCATAGCGGCTTCTTTCTCATTTTTGTGTGGAGGTCTTGTTCCTGAAATTCAGAGGCACTGCTGTTTCAACGGCAATGCCTCTTTTTTTGGGAATAACAGTACAGGAGGTTTTCCATGAGCGAAAAGATCGATTACTCCAAGGGCGTATATGACGCCAAAAAGCTGGGCACCGGCCGGATGTTCATTCTGGGTGTGCAGCACATGTTTGCCATGTTCGGTGCAACGGTTCTGGTGCCGCTGCTCACCGGCCTGAGCGTTTCCACCACTTTGCTGTGTGCCGGTCTGGGCACCCTGCTGTTCCATCTTATCACCAAAAAGAAGGTCCCGGCATTCCTCGGCTCCTCCTTTGCGTATCTGGGCGGCTTTTCCATCGTGGCTCCCATGCTGGCTGATGCCGACGGCAACCTGACCGTTGCCAACACCAAGATGCTGCCCTATGCCTGCGCTGCCATTGCATTCTCGGGTTTGGTCTATCTGGTGGCCAGCCTGCTGATCTCCACCTTTGGCATCCGCCGCATCATGAAGTTCTTCCCGCCGGTGGTCACCGGCCCCATCATTATCTCCATCGGCCTGATCCTTGCACCCTCTGCCATCACCAACTGCCAGTCCAACTGGCTGCTGGCTTTCGTGGCACTGGGCACTGTCATCGTGTGCAACATCTGGGGCAAGGGCATGGTCAAGATCCTGCCCATCCTCATCGGCGTGCTGGTCTCCTACGCGGTGGCACTGGTCACCGGCGCAGTGGACTTCCAGAAGATCTCCGAAGCCGCTTGGCTGGGCATCCCCCTGCACAAGGAGGCTATGGGTCTGTTCGCCATTGACGGCAGCCCGGAGTTCATCAGTGCGCTGTTCACCATCATCCCCATCGCACTGGCTACCATGATGGAGCACGTTGGCGATATTGCCGCCATCAGCGCCACCGTCGGCCACAACTATATCAATGACCCCGGCCTGAACCGCACCCTGATGGGCGATGGTCTGGCCACTACCATGGCTGGTCTGCTGGGCGGCCCCGCCAACACCACCTACGGCGAGAACACCGGCGTGCTGGCACTGAGCAAGATCTACGACCCGCTGGTCATCCGTATTGCCGCTGTGCTGGCCATCATCCTGAGCTTCAGCCCCAAGTTTGAGGCTGTCATCAACACCATCCCCACCGGCATCATCGGCGGTATCAGCTTTGTGCTGTACGGCATGATCTCTGCCATCGGTGTGCGCAACGTGGTGGAGAACCGCGTGGACTTCACCAACAGCCGCAACCTGATCGTTGCCGCCGTCATTCTGGTGTGTGCACTGGGCTTCAACTCTGTGGGCGGCGTTGGCTTTACCGTTGGCAGCGTTACCATCAACCTGTCCGGTCTGGCTGTGGCTGCGATTGCAGGCATCCTGCTCAACGCCATCCTGCCCGGTAACGACTACGAGTTTGACGCTACCGCCGGCTCCGATGCTGCTACCAGCGGCAACCTGCAGGTCTGATTCCGGTAATGCGTCCAGTTTTCCGCAAGGGAATTTGGGCATCCTGCCAGATTTCAATAAATAGGAATAATTCTTAAAAATATACTTGACTAACTAGGAATTATTCGCTATAATAGAGCCATGGAAAGGGAAGTGCACAAAGCATAAAGCTCCTTCCGTGGCTCTTTCTATACCCGGCAGCGCAGCTGCCCCGCATAGAAGCAACAGGCGGGTGGTTTCCGTCCTGTGTTATTTTTAACAGATCGAATGGAGGTAAATTCTTATGAAGAAATACGTTTGCACCGTTTGTGGTTATATCGCTGAGGGTGAGATCCCCGCTCAGTGCCCCGTTTGCAAGGCTCCTGCTTCCGCTTTTGTGGAGAAGACCGGCAACACCTATGTTACCGAGCACGTTGTTGGCATCGGCAAGGCAGAGGGCGTGCCGCAGGAGATCGTTGATGGTCTGCGCGCTAACTTTGAGGGCGAGTGCAGCGAGGTCGGTATGTATCTGGCTATGGCTCGCGTGGCAGAGCGTGAGGGCTACCCCGAGATCGCCGAGGCCTACAAGCGCTATGCTTACGAGGAAGCTGACCACGCATCCCGCTTTGCAGAGCTGCTGGGCGAGGTCGTGACCGACAGCACCAAGAAGAACCTGATGATGCGTGCCGAGGCCGAGTGCGGTGCCTGCGCCGGCAAGATGGATCTGGCCAAGAAGGCTAAGGCGCTGAATCTGGACGCCATCCACGACACCGTCCACGAGATGGCAAAGGATGAAGCCCGTCACGGACGCGGCTTCGAGGGCCTGCTGAAGCGCTACTTCAACACCGAAGTCTGATAAGGGTTCCCCAGTTATCTATGCTGCCCGCTGCAAGGACATTCTGCCCTGCAGCGGGCTTTTTGCGTTTCAGGCTTTAAAAGTGGCGCAGAACCTCCGGTAAGCGTTTTATACAGATTTTTTTTGGTGGGCAAACTGTGGGCAAAACTCGCTGATTTGTTCAGTTCTGACCTCTTTTTTGATTTTGCCCACAAAAAGTCCGAAAGTTGGCTTGTGACCTAGAAAAATCAGCTATAAATATAATTCTCGATGTGGGCAGACTATTTGACTGTTATCTGTAAAAATGCCATTACTGGTAACGCCTGAAGATGCGCAAAGCGAACCTAGAGCGCATTCAAAATCGTCCTACTTACAAAAAAGGCAGCTGCGCAGAAAACCACGCAGCTGCCTTTTGCATTTTCGCCTTACTGAATGCCGGTGACAGGATAATCCTGTGCTTCCACGGCCTTCTTCAGCACCTCATCGTCTACTTCGGCGTTCAGGGTAACGATAGCAGTACCGGCTTCGTGGCTGACAACAGCCTTGTCCACCTGCGGCAGAGCCTCCAGCGCTTTCTTGACGCGGGCTTCACAGTGGGGGCACATCATGCCTTCTACGGTCAGGGTCTTTTTCATAGCGGTCTCCTCCTTTTGATTAGATGCAGTTGTATCTTCCTCCGCTGCGGGCTGCACAAGGGCAGCGGGCAGGGCAGGGACGTGTTTGGGCGGGTGGTCACGCTTTGCGCTGTGCAGGTCAAACAGGTTCAGCCGTAAGGCGTTGCTCACCACGCAGAAGCTGGAAAGGCTCATGGCAGCTGCGCCGAACATGGGGTTCAGCGTCAGTCCCAAGGGAATGAACACACCGGCTGCCAGCGGGATACCGATGATGTTGTAGATAAACGCCCAGAATAGGTTTTCGTGGATGTTGCGCAGGGAAGCGCGGCTCAGCCGGATGGCGGCGGGCACGTCCGAAAGCTTGGAGTTCATCAGCACTACGTCCGCAGCGTCAATGGCTACGTCCGTGCCTGCGCCGATGGCAATGCCGGTGTCGGCGCGGGTCAGGGCAGGGGCGTCGTTGATGCCGTCACCTACCATGGCTACCTTACCGTACTTTTGCAGCTGCCGGATAACAGCCTCTTTGCCCTCCGGCAGCACCCCGGCAATCACCTCGTCCACACCGGCCTGCCGGCCAATGGCTTCGGCGGTGCGCTGGTTGTCACCGGTCAGCATCACCACCCGGATGCCCATATTCCGCAGCTCCCGGATGGCCTGCGGGCTGTCCTCCTTGATGGTATCTGCAACCGCGATAACGCCCAGCAGACGGTGAGCGCCGCCAAAGAAGAGGGGAGTTTTACCCTGTGCAGCCAGCGCAGCAGCCTGCGTTTGCAGCGCAGCAGGGATAGCGACCTTTGCACCGATAAAGGCAGCGTTGCCGCCAAAGATCTCCTTGCCCTCCAGCTTGGCGGTAAGGCCGTTGCCCGGCAGGGCGGTAAAATCGGTAACAGAGGGCAGTGTCAGCTGCTTTTCCTCCGCATAGGCCAGCACTGCCCGCGCCAGCGGGTGTTCGCTGCGGCCCTCCAGCGCGGCAGCCAGCGTGAGCAGCTCGGTCTCGGTCACGCCTGCAGCGGGCAGAAGGTCGGTGACGGTAGGTTCGCCGCAGGTGATAGTGCCGGTCTTGTCCAGCGCTACGATGCGGGTGCGCCCGGCTTCTTCCAACGCCGCAGCGGTCTTGAACAGGATGCCGTTCTTCGCACCAAGGCCGTTGCCCACCATAATAGCCACCGGCGTTGCCAGACCCAGCGCACAGGGGCAGCTGATGACCAGCACCGAGATGCCCCGCGCCAGCGCGTAGCCCACATCCCGCCCCAGCAGCAGCCAGACAAGGGTGGTGACCACCGCAATGCTGATGACCGCAGGCACGAAAAAGCCGGATACGGTATCGGCGATCTTTGCAATGGGGGCTTTGGTGGCGGCGGCATCGCTGACCATGCGGATGATCTGCGCCAGCGTGGTGTCCTCGCCCACGCGGGTAGCGCGGCACTGCAAATAGCCGGACTGGTTGGTGGTGGCGGCGCTTACCTTATCGCCCACGGCCTTGTCCACCGGGATGCTCTCGCCGGTCAGGGCACTCTCGTTCACGGCGCTGCTGCCCTCCAGCACAATACCGTCCACCGGGATGTTCTCGCCCGGGCGCACCACAAAGATATCTTCTTTCTGCACCTGTTCAATGGGTACGGTCACCTCGGTACCGTCCCGCAGCAGGGTGGCAGTTTTGGGGGCAAGCTTCATCAGGCTCTTGAGCGCATCGGTGGTCTTACCCTTAGAGCGTGCTTCCAGCATTTTACCTACCGTGATAAGGGTCAGGATCATGGCGGCAGACTCAAAATAGAACTCCATCATGTAGTGCATGACTAGTTCTTCGTTGCCGTGCAGCTGCGCATCGGTCATGGCAAACAGGGCGTAGGTACTCCACACAAAGCTTGCCATCGAGCCCATAGCCACCAGTGTATCCATGTTGGGGGAGCGGTGCACCAGCCCCTTAAAGCCGTTGATGAAAAACTTCTGGTTGATCACCATCACGATGCCTGCCAGCAGCAGCTGTACCAGCCCCATGGCAATGTGATTGCCGTCAAACCAGCGGGGCAGCGGCCAACCCCACATCATGTGCCCCATGGAAAAGTACATCAGCACCAGCAAAAAGCCCAGTGAGGCGATGAGCCGCCGTTTCAGCTTGGGCGTTTCGTGGTCAGCCAGCGCGTCCAGCTCTGCGCTGGTGCTGGCGGCTGCGGCGGCCTTTTTGGGGCTTGCACCGTAACCTGCCTGCTCCACGGCGCGGATAATGGCGGCATCCTCTGCGGTGCCCTCCACGCCCATGGAGTTGGTCAGCAGACTTACCGAACAACCGGTGACGCCCGGCACGCTCTTTACGGCCTTTTCTACCCGGGCAGAGCAGGCCGCGCAGCTCATGCCGGTAACGTTGAATTGTTCCATTGTTGTTTCTCCTTGTGGTCAGTTTGCCCGGCGGACGGTCATTTCATCAGCTTGGGCAGCAGCCGGAGCAGTTCTTCCAGCTTTTCGTCGCTGCCGGCACGCAGGTCGTCCGCCACGCAGCTGCCGATGTGCTGCGCCAGTAATTCCCGGGAAAAGCTGTTCAGCGCCGCATTGGCTGCGGCCACCTGTACCAGAATGTCCACGCAGTAGGCTTCCTTTTCCAGCATCCCGCGGATGCCGCGTACCTGCCCTTCAATGCGGTTCAGGCGGTTGAGCAGGGCCTTGTATTCCTCCGGGCTGCGCTCTTTGTGGCGGCAGCAGCAGGGGACAGCAGCATCTGCCGCAGCGTCCGCTTCCGGCGCATTATCGCAGCAACAACAGTGCTTTTGGTTCTCTTCCATCTCGGAATCGCTCCCTTCATAAACCCCCATGGGGTATATTTTGCTTGCAACAGCAGTATAGCACACAATATCCGACAATTCAAGTAGGAAATGAAATTTAAATAATGCAGCAGACAAAAAATGGTTCAGAAACGCCGCAGGTGTTTCTGAACCATAAATTTAAAAGTAAAATTCCGCTGCACATAAGAAAACGAGGGAAGCCCCGCAGGCTTTCCCTCGTTGTAAGCTCTTACTTTACTTCCAGAATGCGCGGCGCAAACAAGCTCCACATCTTGCCCCACCAGTACCAGTCGTGGGAGACGTCACCGCCCCAGATCTCCAGATGTGCGGGCATACCCTGATCCTTCAGCAGATCAGCCAATGCCTGTGTGTCATCCAGTGCATCGCCCTCGTAGGCACCCTGACCGGCGCAGAGGATCAGATTGTTCTCTTCTGCCTTGGTCAGTGCCAGCTTGTTGGCAATGCCGTTCTCTTGCAGGTAAGCAAGGGGAGAGCAGCGCAGCACCATGTCATCGCTGCCGGTGCCCCAGAAGCGGGTCAGCTCGTAGATACCGCCCATGCCCACAGCACCTGCAAACAGGGTGGGACGGCGCAGACGGCAGTGGACGGCGTGGTAAGCGCCCAAGTCCACACCGGCAGTCCAGATCCGGGTGCCCTTTTTGGCGTTGTTCAGGGTCAGAATACGGGGAGCAAGCTCTGCGGTCAGGTAGACGAAATACTTCTCCTGCAGCTCGGCGCGGCGGCGCTGGGGCAGATCGCCATTCAAAAGACCCTCGCCGTCCACGGCATCCGCGCAGAACAGCTGCACCTTGCCCTCGTTCAGCAGCTGGGCAATGGCATCGGGCATCCCGTTGTTCTCCCAGTCGTAAAAACGGCCGCCGCGGGCGGGCAGTGCCAGCACCGGCACACCGGCATGGCCGTACACCTTAAACTCCATCTCACGGCCAAGAACCGTGCTCCACTCTTTGTAATAGGTACCCTGGATCATAAATCAAGCACTCCTTATTTTATCATTCACCGGCCCGGGCACAGTCGTTGCGCACCGGTACCGGATTTGGAAGCTATAATCAGACAAACTGGTTGCGCTGCGGGTCGTAATCGTAGCCCACAGCGTGCAGCTTTGCGCACAGACCGGCCTTGTCGGCCTCCAGATCCTCGCACAGTGCATCGAGATCTTTATACTGATCCCGCAGTTTCAGGTTCACCACGCTCAGCAGCATGATGGGATCAACAGGCAAAGACATTTTATTCCACTCCTTGCGGCAAATAAAAAAGCCGGCCACTCGACAAAGTGACCGGCCACATACACCAAATTAGACAGCGCGGGTAACTTTGCCAGCGCGCAGGCAACGGGAGCATGCGTAGACATACTTGGGAGAGCCCTCCACGACCGCCTTGACACGACGGACATTCGGCTTCCAGGTACGGTTGGAACGGCGATGAGAGTGAGAGACCTTGATACCAAAGGTAACACCCTTGCCGCAGCATTCACACTTAGCCATGGTAATTGCACCTCCTACAGTGAAGTATGGAATCAAAATAATCAGCTTGACTATTCTACCAGAGATGCAGAGAAAAAGCAAGCCTTTTTTTAAATTTCCTGCAGCTTTTTGTATTCCCGGCGCAGTGGGGCTTGTGCAGGGCGCAAAAAAATAGTATTATAAAAGAAGAAATTCATTTTGACAGGAGATTTACATGACCGCACAGGCAACCTATTATATCATCCGCGCACTGGTGGCGCTGGTGGCCATCCCGTTCCACGAAGCCGGCCATGCGCTGGCAGCATGGTTGCTGGGCGATGCCACCGCCAAACGCGAGGGGCGGCTTTCGCTGAATCCCTTTGCCCACTTTGACCTGCTGGGCACCTTATGCATGGTGTTTGCGGGCGTGGGCTGGGCAAAGCCTGTGTCCACCAATCCCCGCAACTTCAAAAACCCCAAGTGGGGCATGGCGCTTACGGCGCTGGCAGGCCCTGTGGCAAACCTTGTGCTGGCTTACCTTGGCATGGTGGCATGGAAGGTGATGTACTACTGGGCACCGGTCAATAATGCCACCATCTACATTGCCATGTTTTTGCGGTATCTGGTGCTGATGAACGTGAGCCTTGCGGTGTTCAACCTGATCCCCGTGCCGCCGCTGGACGGCAGCCGCATTTTGCTGGTGGTGCTGCCGCAGCGCATCTATTTTGGCCTGATGCGGTACGAAAAATATATCATGATCGTTATGCTGGCGGCGGTTTGGGGCGGCTTTCTGGATGTGCCGCTGTACTACCTGAACAACGCGGTGTGGTCGCTTTTGGGTGCGGGCACCGGGTATATCGATAAAATCGCCTACGCCGTTTATGCAAGCAGCCTTGGGGCGGTGATCTGAGTGGCAGAGGAATTGACCTTCCATCTGGAAGATTTTGACGGCCCGCTGGAATTATTGCTGGCGCTGGTGGCCAAACATAAAATGGACTTGCATAATATCCCTATTTTGCAGCTCATCGACCAGTACACCCGCACCGTGGAGCAGGCCGACCCCGACCCCGAGACTGCCAGTGCCTTCATTGAGATGGCGGCGCATCTGGTGGAGATGAAAAGCTTTCTGCTGCTGCCCCGCAGCGAAGAGGGTGAGCGCATGAAACAGGAACTCACCGGTCAGCTCATCGAGTACGACCAGTGCCGCCGTATGGCGGCTCTGCTGCGCGCAAAAGGGGAGACCGCCCCGGTATTCGTGCGCCGTCCCATGGAGATGGAGTTGGACAACACCTACGCGCTGCACCACGCCCCGCAGATACTGGCCGACTACTGGCAGGCACTGGCAGGCCGCACTAAAACCTGCCGCGTGCCCACCCAGCAGCAGTTCGAGCCGCTGGTCACCGCGCCCATGGTATCGGTCACCAGCCGGGTGGTGTACATCCTGCGCCGGATGCTGGGCGGCACCGTGGCAAAAATGGAGCAGCTGTTTTCCCACAGCCAGAGCCGCAGCACCAACATAGCTACCTTTCTGGCGCTGCTGGAGCTGGTGCGCGGCGGACGCATCGCGCTGGATGACCGGGGAAAACTGACCATGCGCCGCACCCGCCCGGAACGCAATAAGGAGAACCCATGAACCAAAAACAAATCCTTGCCGCCGTAGAGGCCATGCTTTTTGCCTGCGGCGATCCCATAGGTGCCGATAAGCTGGCACAGGCAGTGCAGCTGCCCCAGTCCAGCGTGGATGCCGCACTGGAGACCCTGCACACCCGCTATCAGCGGGAGGACAGCGGCCTGTGTCTGCTGCATCTGAATACCCGGTGGCAGCTGGCCACCAAGACCCAGTGGGCAGACTGTGTGCGCCGCGTGCTGGACAGCCGCCGCGCCGTACCGCTTGGCCCTGCGGCCATGGAGACTTTGACCGTCATCGCCTATAACCAGCCGGTGTCCCGCGCTTTTATTGAGCAGGTGCGCGGCGTAGATTCCTCCTCCAGCGTGTCCGGTCTGCTGGAAAAGGGGCTGATCGAAGAAGCCGGACGTCTGGATCTGCCGGGTCGCCCGGTCAGCTTCCGCACCACCGATACCTTTTTGCGTGTGTTCGGTCTGTCCAGTCTGGCAGACCTGCCGCCGGTGCACAGCGACGCACCGGCAGATGATCCGACCGAAAGTGAGGGCTGACCCATGGGCATGGTTCTTTCCGCAGTGGGCGCTTGTCTGCTGTTCATCCTCAAGGCGGTGGGCATCCTGCTGCTGATTTTGTTGGTGCTGGCGGCGCTGTTGCTGCTGTGCCCCTTCTGTGCGGATGTCTGCTGGCAAAACGATACGCTTACCGTAAAAGCCGGGGCACTGGGCATTACCTTCCCGGTGTTCCAATACCCAAAGCCCGAACCTTCCGCCCAGCCGGAAGAACCAAAGGGCTTTACCGGCAGGCTGAAAGCAAAATTCCGCGCATGGCGTGCAGAGCGCAAGCACAAAAAGGCTGAAAAAAAGGCCGCGCAGCCCGCAAAGCCCAAAGCCGAAAAGCCGCCCCGCAAAAAGGCAAAGATCACGCTGGATGTGATCTGCACTATGCTGCGGGGCGCAGGTACGCTGCTGCGGGCGGTGTTTGGTGCCATCCGTTTTACAAAGATCTCGGTCTGCCTTGGCGTGCGCGGCGACGACCCCGCCGCAGCTGCCCGCAATTACGGCAAGCTGCAGGCATGGCTGTACCCGACCCTTGGCGTGTTGGATCACTGTTTCTTTCTGGAATTTGACCAGCTGCGCGTTCTGCCGGACTTTGGCAGCGCCCAGCCCGCTGTGCAGGATAGGGTATCCTTCCGGGTCAGTGCGCAGGCGCTGTTCATCGTCATTGCTGCTGTGCGGGTGCTGTACGAGTTCTGGCGCAAAAAAGTATTGGACATCTTTATATAAAGTGTGGTACACTAAATCTATATCAGAATGCTTTCCGGCGGGCTGTTGCCTGCACGGATGAATAAAGGAGAGTTGTTTTATGGCAGAGCATCCTATTCAGGGTCTGATGAACGTTACGATGGAAAAGATTCACCAGATGGTGGATTCCAACACCATTATCGGCAAGCCCATCACCACCGAGGATGGCATCACCATCCTGCCGGTGTCCAAGGTGAGCTTTGGTTTCGCTTCCGGCGGCACCGATTTTAACGGAAAGAACGCTGCCAACAAGGATCTGTTCGGCGGCGGCTCTGGTGCCGGTGTCAACATCCAGCCGGTGGCATTTCTGGTCATCAAGGATGGCTGCGTGCGCACCATCCAGCTGTCGGATAGCTCCAACAGCATCGACCGTGCCCTGACCATGCTGCCCGAGCTGGTGGAAAAGCTCACCGCTCTGGTCAAAAAGGACGATAAGGCACCCGCAGAGGAGCCCAAGGCAGAGTAACCCTTTATACAAATCAAGCCGCAGCCGCAGACCTTTTGGTCTGCGGTTTATATAGCCGCGCACCGTGCCCTGCAAAAGCAGGGGAGCGGTGCGCGTTTTGAGCGCCGTGAGGCGCACAAGGAGTAATATTATGGCAGAAGAACGTATTCAGAAGATCATGGCCGAGCAGGGTCTGTGCTCCCGCCGCGCCGCCGAGCAGATCATTGCTGAGGGCCGCGTTAAGGTGAACGGCCACCCGGTAAAGGTGGGCGACAAAATGGACCCCAACCGTGACGTGCTCCATGTGGATGACGAGCGCATCTACATCCAGAAGAACCAGCAGCTGTATTATCTGGCGCTGTACAAGCCCCGTGGATATGTGACCACCGCCAGCGATGAACTGGGCCGCAAGACCGTGATGGACTTGGTCAGCGACATCCCCGCCCGTCTGTACCCGGTGGGACGATTGGATAAGGACAGCGAGGGTCTGCTGCTGATGACCAACGATGGTGCCTTTGCGCAGGCTGTCACCCATCCGTCCGGCGGCATCTCCAAGCTGTACCGCGTTACCGTGCAGCCCCGCGCCGATGAGGCCACCATCCTCAAGCTGAGCAGCGGCGTTGTGCTGGATGACGGCACCAAGACCATGCCCTGTGCCATCAATGTGGTCACCGACGAGCCCGGCCGCACCGTGATGGAAATGACCCTGAAAGAGGGCAAGAACCGCGAGATCCGCCGGATGTGCGAGAGCGTGGGTCTTGAGGTGGTGCGCCTGAAGCGCAACGCTGAGGGTGTGGTCAAACTGGGTATGCTCAAGCCCGGTACCTACCGCGAGCTGACCAAGGCCGAGGTGAACGGCCTGCGCGCTGCAGCCGTCAAGGGCCGTGCACAGACCCGCAGTGCTGCCCAGCAGTCCAAGGCTGCCGAGCGCCGTCCCCGCGGCCCTGTGGGCAAAAACGCACCCCGGAAGCAGAAGTAAGGAGTTATCACATCATGGAACGAGAAACTCTGAAATCCCGTCTGGGCTTTATTCTGCTTTCCGCAGGCTGCGCCATCGGCATCGGCAACGTGTGGAAGTTTCCGTATATTGCCGGGCAGGGCGGCGGCGGTGCTTTTGTACTGTTCTACCTGATTTTTCTGGTCATTCTGGGTCTGCCCATTATGACTATGGAGTTTGCCTTGGGGCGTGCCTCCCGCAAAAGCCCGGTGCGGGCGTATCAGGCGCTGGAAAAACCGGGGCAGAAGTGGCACATCCACGGCTACTTCACCCTCATCGGCTGCTATCTGCTGATGATGTTCTACACCACCGTAGCGGGCTGGATGCTGCACTATTTCTATATGACCGCCGTCGGCAAACTGGCAGGGCTCAACGCAGAGCAGGTAGCTGGTAAGTTTACCGAAATGCTGGCCAGCCCCGCCACCATGACCTTCTGGATGGTATTCGTGGTGGTAGTGGGCATTCTGGTGTGCGCTAAGGGGCTGCAAAGCGGTCTGGAGCGTGTGACCAAGGGCATGATGATTGCCCTGCTCCTCATTATGGTGGTGCTGGCTGTCAACAGCCTGTTCATGCCCGGGGCAAAGGAAGGGCTTTCTTTCTTCCTTGTGCCGGACTTTACCCGGATGCAGGAAGTGGGCGTGGTCAACACGCTGGTCTCCGCTATGAATCAGGCATTCTTCACCCTCAGCCTTGGCATCGGTGCCATGTCCATCTTCGGCAGCTATATCGGCAAGGAGCACTCCCTGCTGGGCGAGTCTGTCCGCATCGTGGTGCTGGATACCTTCGTAGCTATCACCGCCGGATTGATCATCTTCCCGGCCTGCTTTACCTACCATGTGGACCAGACCAGCGGTCCCAGCCTGATCTTTATCACCCTGCCCAACATCTTTGCTAATATGTCCATGGGGCGGCTGTGGGGCAGCCTGTTCTTTTTGTTCATGGCCTTTGCAGCCATGTCCACCGTGCTGGCAGTGTTCGAAAATATCATCTGCTGCGGCATGGAACTGACCGGTTGCAGCCGCAAAAAGTCCAGTCTGGTGAACCTTGTGCTCATCATCCTGCTGTCCATGCCCTGTGTGCTGGGCTATAACCTGTGGGCATGGGATGGCTTTGCGGTGTTCGGCGGCGCTGTGCTGGATGTGGAGGATTTTCTGGTCAGCAACCTGTTCCTGCCGCTGGGCAGCTTGGTATATCTGCTGTTCTGCGTCACCCGCTACGGCTGGGGCTGGCAGAACTACAAAAAAGAGGTCAACACCGGCGAGGGTCTCAAGGTGCAGGACTGGATGCGCGGCTACCTGACCTATGTGCTGCCGCTTATCGTAGTGTTCATCTTTGCGTTTGGACTCTACGACAAATTCTTAGCATAAGACGTCTGCTCTGTCTTTGATTGACGAACGGGCGGAACAAGTGTAATATAAAAGCATATAGGGTGCTTCTCCCGGCGGGGGACACTGCTATATGCTTTTTTGTATTCAGAAGGAGGAAATACCCTCATGCACATTCTGGTCTGTGACGATGATGCGGTCTTTGCTGCGCAGATGGACGAGTATATCTCGGAATGGTTCCGCGCACGGGAGATCCAGGTGCAGAGCACTGTCTGCACCAGCGGCGAGCAGCTGCTGGCTACCCCGGAGCTGGAACGCTACCAGCTGGCGTTTCTGGATGTAGACCTGAAAACCACCGACGGCATTGCACTGGGACGCAAATTGCGGCAGGTTGCCCCGGAGATCGTGCTGGTATACATCTCGGCTTATCTGGAATTTGCGCCGCAGGGCTATACAGTCAAGGCCTACCGCTACCTGCTCAAGCGGGATATTGCCACCCAGCTGCCCAGCTGTCTGGAAGATATCTTCTCCGGCATGACCGATTCCCAAAAGACGCTGGAGGTGCACCACAACCGCACCACCAGCGAGATCCCGCTGGACCAGATCTATTATCTGGAAAGCGATCTGCGGCAAATCAACGTCTACGGCGATATCCCGCACCAGCCTATCTGTACCTTTTACGGCAAAATTGCGGATCTGCCCGCCATGCTGTACGAAAACGGATTTTTGCAGGTGGGGCGCAGTGATGTTGTCAACCTGCAGTATGTGCGCTCTATCCGTAACTATAAAGTGGAACTGCGCAGCGGAGTAGAGCTGAGCGTCAGCCGACAGTACTATACGGCCATCCGCAGCGCATGGCTGGAATGGAAGGGGCAGTTCGGCAATGAATGATGACTTCTGGCGCTGGTATATATACGGCCACTGGATCTGCCTTGCCCAATGGATCGGCTTTATCATGGTAGAATATGCCTACCTTGGCAAAGGCAAAATAAAGCACCCGCTGGTGTGGTCCTGTGTTATAACCATGCTCACGATGACCCTCTCGGTCGTGTACAACTTTGGCTTTTTTACGCCGAGGGCAGTGGCTCTCACGATCCTTTTTCTGTTCATCACCGTCATGCTATTTGGCGGCACACCGGGTCAGAAGTTTACCGCCTGCCTGATCAACGGTACCATGTGCCTGTTGGTCGAAAACAGTATGCGGTATGTCATATCGTGGATACTGAAGTGTGAACTGCAGCAGGTCATCCAACGCGCAGACTGTCTGATCATCATAGCGGTGGCAAATATGGTGGTGGGCGCAGCTGTGGCCTTTTTGGTAAGCAAGTGGCGCAGGCGCAATGCACTGGAGCCCTTGCAGGCGCTGACCATGAGCTTTTTCCCGGGTGTGGTCGTGGTGCTGAACATCCTGCTCATGCTCACAGATAACAACAAAAGGGCTACTATGGCCACAATGGGGATGACAGTGGGGCTCACAGTGGCTGTCATGGTGCATCTGTGCATCGTGGCAATGTTCAATGATCAGGTCATGCAGCGTCGCAGCCTGCATTTTCAGGCCGAACTGGAGCAGCAGCGGGCTTCGGCTCTGCTGGATTCCTACACCGCGCAGCGCCGCCTGACTCATGAGTTCACGAACCACATCAGCGCCCTGCGCACCCTGCTGGAGCAGGGAAATATGGCCGGTGCACAGGACTATATTGCCGGTGTAGATAAGGCTGTGGCGGCCAGCACCACCATTATGGACACCCACAACCCGCTGCTGGATTCCATCCTGACCCGCAAATACGAGGAAGCCGCCCGGCAGGGCGTAAGCGTGTATTTTGACCTTTGTGATTTGCGGAATTTTCCCTTAAGCGGGGTGGATATGGTCACCGTGCTGGCAAATCTGCTGGATAACGCCATCTGTGCCGCAGCGCAGGCGTACCCACCGGAGGTCTATGTGCGGGTGCGCAAAACGGGGGAGGAATACCTTCTCTCGGTGCGCAACCGGGTGCAGCGGGACGTGGAGCTGCCGCCGGATGGGCAGCTGCCCCGCACCACCCGCAAGGAGCCCGGCCACGGCATGGGGCTTTCCAATGTGCGGGATGTTCTGCTGCGCCACGGCGCGGAGTATACCCTGAGCTGCCGGGACAATTGGTTTCGCTTTACCTGTGCGGTGCCCACCGACAATTCATGACATCCGCACCGTCAGAATATGACAATCTTTGTGCAACAGAAGCGTAACTCTGCTATACTGAAGCCAGTAAAGGAAGCCTTCCGTACGGACATGGTCACGTTGCGGTGGGGGGGGGGGTAACATCTCCCTTATAAAAGCTTTGTTGCTGGACGGATAACAGCCTGCGGTGCGTGTAAGCAGGCTGTCTGCCTTTGCTTTTTTGGTACTGCGCAAGGAATGCACAGTACCTTGCTGACGGAACTTTCTGCGGCGGGCCTTTTTGGGGGTTGCAGTCGATAAAGTTTCTCGATGCGTCGCAATTCCGTTTGTGCCTGCTGTTTGGGAATGGCGTGGGCAAGCCGGAGTATCGTGCGCCGCAAAGAGTTCCGTCAGCTCTCTTTTATGCAAAAAAGGACTGCTCTACATGGGTTTTGCCCAGTATAGCAGTCCTTTTTGTATACTCGACCCTCTCAGTCATCGCAGCGCTCTGCCGATTTCCTCAAAGAAAAACTTTGACTCTATAAGCCAACGGATGAAAAAGCTTTCGATGATGGGACGCTTTCTTGGTGCAGCGGTTTGCTCGGGGAATTCTCTGCTGGTTAGTAGGGAATTTACCCGCCGCGCGACTGTTTCCGTAGGAAACGAGCGCGGCAGCTGCCGTTTTCCTTTGCGTCCCTCCTGTGAAAAAGCAGCTCAGCCAAGCCCGCAGGCTTGGCTGAGCTGCAAAATTAAAATGCAATTCCTTGAACTATGCGCAGAGCGAAGCGGAGCGCATTTGAAATCGTTTTGCTTCGGGCAAAAATGCAGTTACTCCGGCTTTACCTGCAGCTCCTGCTCGCAGTAGATGCAGCGGTACTTGCCGTTGGAACTCAGCTCAAAGATCTGGTCGCACTCCTCTTCAATGCTGGAGATGCAGCGGGGGTTCTTGCACCGCACAATGTTCACCAGACGCTTGGGGGGCTTGGGCTGCTCCTTGCGGACAGCCTTGCCGTTTTCAATAATGGTCACGCTGATGTTCGGGTCCAGATAAGCCAGCACATCCAGGTTCAGCCACGAAGCGTCGCCCTCCACCTTGATGATATCCTTGCGGCCGCTGGCCGTTTTTTTGCTGCGTGCGTTCTGGATCAGCGCCACACTGGCAGTGCGGTTGCCCGCAATGCCCAGCAGATCCATCAGACCAACGGCAGTACCTGCCTTGATGTGGTCGATGACAATACCGTTCTGGATCTCGTCAATATTCAACATATTAGTTCTCCTCCTTCGGTGCATTGGGGTCTGCAAGCCCCAGCAGGGTCATGATCAGTGCCATGCGGACGTAAACGCCGTTCTGCACCTGCTCAAAATAGGCGGCGCGGGGGTCATCGTCCACATCCAGCGCGATCTCGTTTACGCGGGGCAGGGGATGCAGCACTGCCATGGTGGGCTTGGCCTGAGACATCTTTTCGCGGGTCAGCACATAGCTGTTCTTCAGGCGGATATAGTCCTCCTCGTTGAAGAAGCGCTCCTTCTGCACGCGGGTCATATACAGGATATCCAGTTCCGGCATGGATTCCTCCAGACTGCGGGTCTCCTTGTAGGGGATGCCGTTGGCTTCCAGCACATCGTTGATGATATAATCCGGCACCCGCAGCTCCTCCGGGCTGATCAGCACAAAGCGGACGTTCTTGCAGCGCGCCATGGTCTTGAGCAGGGAGTGGACGGTGCGGCCGAACTTCAGATCGCCGCACAGACCAATGGTCAGATCATCCAGCCTGCCCATGCGGCGGCGGATGGTCATCAGGTCGGTCAGGGTCTGGGTGGGGTGCTGGTGGCCGCCGTCACCGGCGTTGATCACCGGAATGCGGGAGTAGCGGGAAGCACGCAGCGGTGCGCCCTCCTTGGGGTGGCGCATAGCAACGATATCGGCATAGCAGGACACTACCCGGATGGTGTCGGCTACGCTCTCGCCCTTGGTGGCGCTGGACACGTTCTCGCTGGGGAAGCCCAGTACATGGCCGCCTAAGTTCAGCATGGCCGCTTCAAAGGACAGCCGGGTGCGGGTGGAGGGCTCGTAAAACAAGGTAGCCAGCTTTTTGTGGTTGGCCACCTCCTGATAGGCGGCGGGGTCGGCGCAGATACGGTCGGCAAGATCAAGCAGCTGTGTGATCTCCTGCTGGGTAAGATCCAAAGGGTCGATCAGATGACGCATAGATAGGATACCTCCGTTTAAAGCAGTTTGCGTAAAATGGAAAAATCAAAAAAGTTCGTGTAGTAGCTCAGCGAGCGCATCACCGGCCTGCACAAACGATTGAAACATACCTCGTCCAGCAGCAGCATGGCCTCGCCCGGGGCAAGCCGCATGGCTGCGCGGATGGAATCATCGCCGCAGCTGGCCTTCAGGTGCGCCACGTTGGAAGAGATCTGCTGGTGGCACTCCTGCTCCAAGATCTCAAAGATGTCGCCGGTCAGGTCGATGCGGGTGTAGTCCCGGTTGCCGAACAGGCTGCGGGGCAGGTAGTCGATGGAATAGATCACCGGGGTCGTATCGGCAAGGATACGCTTTTTGATGCAGATCACCTCGTCACCGACTTCCAGCGCCAGCGCGTGCGCCATCTCCTCGCCTGCACGAAGAAGCATCACCTGAATGCCGTCGGCATGGGGGTAGCTGCCAAAGCTGCGGATCAGCGGGTAATACTCCAGCTTCTGGTCCAAGCGGCTGCGCAGCCCCAGCACAGCGCGGTTCACCACCGTGCCAATGCCGCGCACCCGTTCCACATAACCGGCGCGCTCCATCTCGCTCAGCGCGTCACGGATCACGGTGCGGCTCACCCCCAGCTCGGTGGCAAGGTCTACCTCGGCGGGCAGGCGGTCGGCTTGGGCATAGCGCCCGTTGGACAGCTCCTCCAGCAGGCTTGCAACAACGCGGTCGCTGATCACAGCGCCGCCCAAGCGGCTGGACGATGCCAGTGCGGGATCTTTCATGGATGGTTCCTCCGTTTCCGGGCGGCAAGCCGCCCCGAACTTCATACAAACGGGCAGGGAGGATTCCTCCACAGCCCCTTCTCTCCTATTATAGCATAATTTGACATTTAGAAAAGCGTCATTTATACTGGAATCTGCTGAAAAGTACGATTTTATTTTGGAGGGCATAGTACAGATGGACTATTTTCTGCAAAAAGTATGCGGCAAGCCCGCCCGGCAGGCTGTTACCCTGCGGCGCTGCACCCCCGCCGAGGCATCGGCGGTGTTCGCGCTGCAAAACGAAGTGCGCGCCGCTATGCCGCACCCGGAGCAGTTCGTGCCGGACACACTGGAAAACATCACCGGCTATCTGCGCACCGAGATATGTATCGGCGCATGGCAGCAACGGCGGCTGGGTGCGTACCTCATCCTGCGCCTGTGCGGGCAGAGCGATGAAAACTACGCCGCCTTTCTGGGTGTGCCGCAAAGCCAGTGGCAGCACTGGGCGAACGCAGACAGCGCGGTAGTGCACCCGGACTGGCGGGGCAACGGCCTGCAGCGCGCCATGCTGGAAGCAGCCCTGCCGCTGCTGCCGCCGCAGATCACCCATCTGGGCGCTACCATCAGCCCGGATAACAGCTACAGCCTGCGCAACGCACAGGCCGGCGGCTTCGTCATCCGCTGCCGCCGGGAGATGTACGGCGGCTACGACCGCTATCTGCTGGAAAAGCAGCTGTAACTCCATGCAGTTTTGGTGTACAACCTTTTCGAAATGTGTTATACTATACGGTATGAATAACAGCGAAGGAAACAGGTGAAACCATGGCAGCATCTCTCGGGCAGGAATTCTGCACCCTGCGTGATACTTACATTGAAAAGCAATTCGGCCGCCTGAACGATATGCAGAGGCAGGCTGTGTTTACCACGGACGGCCCGCTGCTCATCCTTGCCGGTGCCGGCAGCGGCAAGACCACTGTGCTGGTCAACCGCATCGCCAACCTCATCCGGTTTGGCTCGGCGCACGGCTCCAAAGAAACGCCCCGCCCGGTGACCGAGGAGGACGTCAAAGCCCTGCGCACCGCCATCATGACCGGTACCGATGCCCCCAGCTGGCTGGACGGGATGCTGCGCCGCAACGCGGTGCGCAGCTGGAACGTGATGGCCATTACCTTTACCAACAAGGCGGCAGGGGAACTGAAGGAACGTCTGCGCCGGATGCTGGGCAGCGAGGAAGGGGACGAGGTGTTCGCCTCCACCTTCCACTCGGCCTGTGTGCGCATTCTGCGCCGCTGGGCGGAGGAGATCGGCTACCCCCGCAGCTTTACCATCTACGACACCGACGATGCCCAGCGCGTGATGAAAACGGTGTATAAAGAACTGAGCATCGATGATAAATTCCTGCCCATCAAGGCCGCCATCAACCAGATGAGCCGCTGGAAGGATCAGCTGGTCAGCCCGGAACAGGCGCTTGCAGACCACGCCAGAGACGTGAAGAGCACCCAGACCGCCCGCATCTACGCAGCTTACGAGAAAAAGCTGAAAGAGGCCGGTGCGTTCGATTTTGATGACCTCATCTACCAGACCGTGCAGCTGCTGGCCGACCACCCGGACGTGCGGGAGTTCTACCAGAACAAGTACCGCTACCTGCTGGTGGACGAGTATCAGGACACCAGTGTGGCGCAGTTCCGTCTGGTCAGTCTGCTCACTGGGCCGGAGCGCAATATCTGCGTGGTGGGCGATGACGACCAGAGCATCTACCGCTTCCGCGGCGCTACCATTGAAAATATCCTCAACTTTGAAAAGCTCTACCCCGGCACCAAGACCATCCGTCTGGAGCAGAACTACCGCTCCACCTCCAACATCCTCAACGCAGCCAACTGTGTCATCCAGCACAACACCGAGCGCAAGGGCAAGACCCTGTGGACGGACAACGGTGAGGGCGATAAGGTGCAGGTGTACACCGCCGAGAACGAGCAGGATGAAGCCAGCCATATCGCGGACGTTATCGGCCAGCACCTGAAGGCGGGCGGCCATCTGGCAGACCATGCCATCCTCTACCGCATGAACGCCCAGTCGGCTCCCATCGAAAGCTACTTCACCCGCGCGGGCATCCCGCATAAGATCGTGGGCGGGCAGCGCTTCAACGACCGCAAGGAGGTCAAAGACATCCACTCCTATATGTCCATCGTGGTCAACCCCCGGGACGATGTGCGGCTGCGCCGCATCATCAACGAGCCCGCCCGCAAGATCGGTGCCACCACCGTTGACGTCATTGCAGACCTTGCCGGGCAGCAGGGGGTCAGTATGCTGGATGTCATCAGCCATGCCGACCAGTACGCCAAGCTCTCCCGCGCGGTCATGCCGCTGCTCAAGTTCTGGCAGATCTACCAGCGCCTGCAGGATTCCCTTGCCACCCGCACGCTGGATGAGTTCGCTTCCGATGTCATTGAACTGACCGGCTACAAGGCCATGCTGGAAGCAGACGCCGCCAAGGGGCACGAGGATGCCGCCGACCGTCTGCAGAACTTGGGTCAGTTGGTGAACAACGTCAAAAACTACTGCGACCAGCACGGCGAGGAAGCCACACTGGAAGGCTATCTGGAGGATATCGCCCTCATCAGTGATATCGACAGCTACAACGAGAGCAGCGATCAGGTGGTGCTGATGACCATCCACTCTGCCAAGGGCTTGGAGTTCCCTTATGTGTTCCTCATCGGCATGGAGGAGGGCGTTTTCCCCAGCGAGATGAGCAAGTACTCCGAAGCAGATCTGGAAGAGGAGCGCCGTCTTGCTTACGTCGGTATCACCCGCGCCAAAAAGGAACTGTACATCTCCAACAGCGTTACGCGGATGCTGTACGGCCGCACCCAGCGCAACGAGCCCAGCCGCTTTCTGCGGGAGATCGAGCCGGAATATATCGAGGAGACCCGCAGCCCGGTGCTGGAACAGCGTTCCCGCATGGGCGGTTGGGGCAATAGTTACAGCGATACCGTGCCCGGCGGGGCATCCGGCTACTCCGGCCCCTCCGGTTACAGCCGCAGCAGCTACGGCGGCGGTTATGGCTCGGGTTACAGCTCGGGCAACCGCAGCGGCTACCTGAACCGGGAATATAACGCCGGTGAAAGCCGTGGCTTTGGCTCCTCTTACGGCGGAAGAAGTACCGTTTCTTCCGGTTTTGGCAGTCACTATGGCAACAGCTCCACTCAGCCGACTGCCAGAAGCAGCGGATTTGGCTCTGGATATTCCAGCGGAAATGCGACGAAAAATACTGTAAAGCAAACAGCCTTTACAGCAAATTCTGCCGTAAAATCGGTGGCTTTCGACGCAAAGCACTATGAACCGGGCGACATCGTGGAGCACAAGGTGTTCGGCCGCGGTACGGTGCTGAAGGTAAAGCCTGCTGCCGGGGATCAGATCGTGGAGATCAACTTTGAAAAAGTGGGCATCAAGAAAACGATGGCCAATTTTGCGCCCCTGACCAAGATTACGGAGGAAGAATGACCCTATGATGACTGTTCGTTTGATCGCCCACACCCCGGAACCGGAAAAGGTGGTGGCGGCTGCCGCAAAGCTCTGTTACTCCGACGCCCATATCACCGACCTTCTGGACGGGTTGGACGAGGAAAAAACTGCAAAATTTCTGACCATGCTCAGTGACCTTGGTCACGCAAGCCCCATCGAGCACGCCAGCTTCACCTTTGGCATCGAGGGGGTCAGCCGCACCCTGCTTGCCCAGATCACCCGGCACCGCATTGCGTCCTTTAGCGTGCAGAGCCAGCGCTATGTGCGTCTGGATGATTTCCGCTATGTGACGCCCCCGGAGATCGAAGCCATCCCGGAAGCAAAAGCTGCTTTCCTTGCCAGCATGGAAGAGGATGCAAAGCGCTACCTCGACCTTGCCCATAAGCTGGAGGAGGGGCACACCGCCCGTCTGATGGCTGAGGGAATGCCGGAAAAGCAGGCCCGCGCCAAGGCGTCTAAACAGGCCAACGAGGACGCCCGCTTTGTGCTGCCCAACGCCTGCGAGACCAAAATGGTGGTCACTATGAACGCCCGCAGCCTGATGAACTTCTTCCAGCTGCGCTGCTGCAACCGCGCCCAGTGGGAGATTCGGGAACTGGCTGAAAAAATGTTCGCGCTGGTGTACCCGGTGGCACCCCATATCTTTGCCAAGGCCGGCCCTGCCTGCCTGTGCGGTGCCTGCCCGGAGGGCAAGATGTGCTGTGGCAAGACCACCGAGGTGCGCGCAAAATATGCCGCTATCAAAGAAGGTGCCGCCGTATGAGCAAAGGCAAACTGATCGTACTGGAAGGGCTGGACGGCAGCGGCAAGGCCACACAGGCAAAGCTGCTGGCAGAGCATCTTGCCGCGCAGGGTGTACCGGTGCAGAAGATCACCTTCCCGGATTATGCCAGCGATTCCAGCGCGCTGGTCAAGATGTATCTGGCGGGGCAGTTCGGCCAGCACCCGGACGATGTAAACGCCTACGCGGCTTCCAGCTTTTACGCGGTGGACCGCTATGCCAGCTATAAAACCAGCTGGGGCAGCTTTTATGAGCAGGGCGGTGTGATCATCGCCGACCGGTACACCACCTCCAACGCGGTGCACCAGTGCTCGAAGCTCTCGCAGGAACAGTGGGAAGAATATCTGCACTGGCTGTTCGATTACGAGTTCCGTCTGCTGGGTCTGCCTGCACCGGACAGGGTCATCTATTTGCAGGTAGACCCGGCGGTCAGTCAGCGGCTGATGACCCAGCGCTACCACGGCGACGAGAGCAAAAAGGATGTGCACGAAAAAGATACGGCTTATCTGGCGCGCAGCCGCGCCGCTGCCGAGTTCTGCGCCCGGCATCTTGGCTGGGACACCGTGCACTGCACCAGCGGGGACGCCATGCGCAGCATTGAAGAGATCCAGCAAGAGGTACAGCAGCTTGCCCGGAAAACACTGGGCTGAACGATAAAATATGATAAGAGGGGGCATCCTGAACGATGTATCGTCTGATGCAGCCGTCCGACGAGGCGGCAGTGCTGGCTTTGTGGCAGAGCCAGCATCATGATACCGAAGATTTTGCAAAAATGGTACTGGAACGTTTTGCCGGTGTGCAGAACATTTATGTGGCCGATGAAAACGACACCATCGTGGCGGCTGCGCTGGCTGTGCCGGTCACCTTGCAGGGGCGCACGGGCAATTACCTGTGCCTGTGCGGCGAGGGCAGTCTGCTGCTGGCGGGTCTGCTGGATACCCTGTGTGCCCAGCAAAAGCTGCGGGGCGCAGGCTTTACGGTGGCAGTCCCGGCAGATGCAGCACAGGCAGCGCTGCTGCAGGATAAGGGCTTTGCGCAGGCTTTTGCGCTGCGCTGCCTGCCCCGCGAGGTGAGCCGCAACCTGTGGAGTCAGGCGGAATTTGACACGGTTACGGCCAAAAAGCTGTGTGAGCTGCGGGAGCAATTCTGGAAGGATACCGTGCAGCTGAGCCCGGAGCGCATGGCGGTGGTGCTGCAGGAGCTGTACGCCCGGGGCGCTACCATCGTGTCCAACGAGCATGGCTACGGCATCTACTTCCGCAAGGAGGACACCCTGTATTTTGTGGAGATGATGGCCGACAGCGACCGCGCCGCCGAGATCCTGATGGAAGCCGCCCGCGAGAAGGAAGTCATTGTGGAAAAGGCGGTCATCACGGTAGGCGCTGCCCAGCCGCTGTTTCTGGGCGAGGGCACCCGGCAGGAATACGGCATGATCCGCTTTGACGCAGAGCCTTTTGACGTGAGCGAAAGCTATCTGCGTCTGATGCTGGAAAACTGAAAAAAGGAAGGTGCGTATGGCACACAACGATACACACGCAGCCCGCAAAAAGGGCGGTGCAGGCAAAATTCTGCTGGTAGTGCTTCTGCTGATCCTTCTGGCAGCGGGCGCAGCGGTGCTGTTTGCCCGCAGCGAGATCCACGGCAGCAGTAAGCCCGGCACGGCGGTCACCGTAAGCATTCAGCAGGGCAGCGGCGTAGCCACGATCGCCAACAAGCTGAAGGATGCAGGCGTCATCCGCTCTGCCTACCTGTTCCGCTGGTATGTGGGGGAAAAGGGTGCTGCCGCAAGGCTGCAATACGGTGATTTTGAGCTGACCACTGGCAGCTCCTACGATGCACTCATCAGCACCCTTTCCCAGTACGCCAAGGCAGAAACAGTGCGGGTGACTATCCCGGAGGGTACAACGGCTATTGCTATTGCCCAGAAGATGGAAGCCGCTGGTCTGTGCACCGCCGAGGAGTTTTTGAAGGAAGCCAACGAGGGCGATTTCAGCGCATATACCTTCTGGCAGTATGTCCCGGAGGATAAAGATGCTCCGAACCGCTTCATGAAGTGTGAGGGCTATCTTTTCCCGGAGACCTACGAGTTTTTGAAGGATGATACAGTGCACAACTATGTGGCTACTTTCTACGCCCAGTTCGATGCGCAGTTCACTGAGGGAATGTACGCAGCCCTCAAGGAGCAGGGAATGACCCTGTCGGAGCTTGTCACTCTTTCCTCCTTTGTGCAGGAGGAAGCGGGCAACAGTCAGGACTCCAACGTGGCGCAGGTGTTCCGCAACCGTTTGGCGGAGGGCTCGCCATACCCCCGGCTGCAAAGCAACACCTCCAGCCATATCCAGAGCGACGCCGACAATAACTATCTCTGGAACTGGGTCGCGCCCTACTACGGCGGCTGGGACGATATCCCGGAAAATATCCTTGCAGCCTACGACACTTACAGCTGCACCGGCCTGCCCGCTGGCCCCATCTCGAACCCCGGCCTTGCCGCCATCAAGGCGGCGCTGGAGCCGCAGCCCGATGAGGAAGCCAAGGACGCTTACTTCTTTGTGACCGACCTCAAGGGCAATTACTACTACGCCCACACGCTGGCAGAGCATAACGCAAACTGCAAAACTGCCGCAGCTGTGAACAAAAGCCTGAAAAACTGAGGAAAGGCCGCTGCACAAAAAACACGGTGCAGCGGCCCCTTTCCCGTTAAAAACTGTGATACATAAGAGAGGAACCTACAAATGCTACAGATCCCGGAACTGCTTGCCCCGGCGGGCGATGCGGAACGTCTGCGTTATGCCATCAACTACGGTGCCGATGCCGTTTACTGCGGCCTGCCGGAGTTTGGTATGCGCTCTGCCCCGGCTAATTTCACCCCGGAGCAGCTGACGGAAAGCGTCATCTACGCCCACGCCCGCGGCCGCAAGGTCTACCTGACCATGAACACCCTGCCCACCAACGAGGAAGCCGACCGCCTGCCGGAGGCCATCAAGGAAGCCGCCAAGGCCGGTGTGGATGCCTTTATCGTGGCAGACCTTGGTGTGCTGGATGCCTGCAAGACCTTTGCCCCGGACATTGATGTGCATCTTTCCACCCAGACCGGCATCACCAACTGGGCAGCCGCCCGCGCCGCCTACAAAATGGGCGCAAAGCGCGTGGTGCTGGCGCGGGAGATGACCTTGCAGGATATTGCCATCCTGCGCGATAAGACCCCGCCGGAGCTGGAGATCGAGGCCTTTGTGCACGGTGCGATGTGCATGAGCGTGTCCGGTCGGTGCCTGCTGTCCAACTACATGGCAGGGCGTGACGCCAACCGTGGCCAGTGCGCCCAGCCCTGCCGCTGGAAGTATTACCTGAGCGAGGAGACCCGCCCCGGCCAGCTGTACGAGATCGGTGAAAACGAGAACGGCAGCTACATCCTTAACGCCAACGATATGTGCACCGCGCCCTTCATCGACCTGATCTGCAAGGCGGGCGTGGACAGCCTGAAGATCGAAGGCCGTGCAAAGACCTTCTACTATGTGGCCAGCGTTACCGCTGCCTACCGCAAGGCACTGGATGCCTATCTGGCCGACCCGGCAAACGATAACTTTGAACTGCCGCCGGAGGTGTACGCGGAGCTTACCCGTACCAGCCACCGGCACTATTCTCCCGGCTTCTATTTTGGCCGTGAGCAGGCCAAGCAGGCCACCGACAGCGCCACCTACATCCGCGAGTGGGAATTCGTGGGCACGGTGGACAGCTGGGAAAACGGCATCGCCCACTGCCAGCAGCGCGGAAAGTGGAGCCTTGGGGATACGTTGGAGGCACTGTGCCCGGACGGACGCAGCATCCCGCTTACCCCGGAATGGATCGAAAACGAAGCAGGGGAGCGGGTGGAAAGCACTCCTCACGCCATGGAAAAATACACCATGCCCACCCCGGAGCTGCCGCCCATGAGCCTGCTGCGCCGGAAAACAGTGTAACAGCATGACAAAAAGGAAGGAAAACGCCGTGAAGTGCAGTAATACTTCTGCCCGCTACGCCCTTCTGGATGAACTGCGCGGGCTGGATCTGGTCAGCATGATGCTCTATCACGGCTGCTGGGATCTGGTCTATCTGTTCGGCATTCAGGCAGACTGGTATTATGGCTTGCCCGGGCATCTGTGGCAGCAGAGCATCTGCTGGGTATTTATTCTATTGTCCGGCTTCTGTGTGCAGCTGGGGCATCATACCCTGCGCCGGGGCGCACAGGTGTTCGGGGCAGGGGCGCTTGTCACGGCAGTCACGCTGCTTTTTATGCCGGAGGACAGAGTTATCTTTGGTGTGCTGACCCTGCTGGGTAGCGCCATGCTGCTGACAGGCCTTTTGGAAAAGCCGCTGCGGCGCATTCCACCCGCAGCAGGGTTTGCTATCTCCGCAGTGCTGTTTGCCCTTACCCGCAATGTTTCGGCAGGCTATCTGGGTTTTGGAAGTCTGCGTCTCTGGCTGCCGCAGACACTGTATGTAAATTACGCAACTGCGTACTTTGGCTTTTATCCGTGGTGGTTCTATTCTACGGATTATTTTGCCCTTCTGCCGTGGCTGTTTCTGTTCTGGGTGGGGTACTTTCTCTACGGTATTGTAGGGCAGCAGCGCATGGAGCCCTTGCGCCGCTCGGTCTGCCCGCCGCTGGGCTGGCTTGGGCGGCACTCGCTGCTGTTGTATCTGCTGCACCAGCCGGTCATCTACGGGGTGCTGTTGGTAGTTTTCCGCGTATTAGGCGGCTGAAATACACGCTTCGTGCGCTTTTAAGAAAGGTGGCATTGTTGCACCGTGCAAACATTGCGCGAACGTCTTGACAAGCGGGGCAGGGCTGTGGTATCCTGTTGATGGTTAGAAAATACTAACTATAAAAATGCGTCATGAAACACGGACGCATTTTTACAAAGCATGAAGTTATTATAAACTAACTACACAGAGAAAGAGGTAGAGTTTTATGAGCAAAGTAGCAATCGTATTCTGGAGCGCAACCGGCAACACCGAGACTATGGCAAACTGCATCGCCGAGGGCGCAGGTGCCAACGGCACCCTCGTGCCCTGCGCCGAGATGACCCCCGCAAAGCTGGCAGAGTTTGACGTGGTGGCCTTTGGCTGCCCGGCTATGGGTGCAGAGCAGCTGGAAGAGAGCGAGTTCGAGCCTATGTTTGCTGCACTGGAAGGCTCTCTGAACGGCAAAAAGATCGCACTGTTCGGCTCCTACGGCTGGGGTGACGGTCAGTGGATGCGCGACTGGGTACAGCGCGCACAGGATGATGGCGCACAGCTGTTCAGCGAGGAAGGGCTCATCTGCAACGAAACACCTGATGATGACGTGCAGGCTGCCTGCCGTAAGCTGGGTGCAGATCTGGCTGCATGGTGAGCTTTACGAGAGGAAAACGCTCTTGACAAAAATGGTTTGCTGCGCTAAACTATAACTTGCCGTGTTTCGGCATTTTTATAGAAGCAAAAGTTAGAAGGTGCTAACTTTTAGAAGTGCAGCAGCCGTTATGCAGAGTATCGTAAAAATGCAGAATTTACGGCAGGAGAAAACGGACGAAATATCCGTCAACTCCTGCCGTTTTTGGTAAAGGCGGTGTATATGGAAATGGCTGTGGCACTTGGCGTTACAGTAGGCTTTGCGTTTTTGCGCAGTGCAGTACGCCGTGCTGCGCGCCGGTCAGGCCGTAAAAGAGAATAAGAGTGATCAGGAGGAACGGACCCGATGCAGCAGACCCCCAAAAACTTGGATAAAAAGCGTGCAGATGAAAAACTGCTTGTCAGCGAGATGATCGCACTCTACTGCCGCAAACAGCATGACACTCCCAAAGGCACTTTATGCCCGGAGTGCCGGCAGCTGCACGATTATGCGCTTGCGCGCATTGAAAAGTGTCCGTTTATGGAAACAAAGACCTTCTGTTCCGCCTGCAAGGTCCATTGCTATAAACCGGAAATGCGGGAGAAAATTCGTGCAGTCATGCGCTGGGCTGGCCCGCGTATGCTGCCGGTGCATCCGGTGTTGTCTATCAGGCACGTGGCGGTCACGCTCAAGTCCAAGCGGGAAGCCAAAAAGGCAAACGGATAAAATCCATGTATAAACCCTTGCTCCACAGGGCAACCTATGGACAAAGAGGTGATAAGCATGGAAAACATCGGCGTGACCTGTGATGTCTGCGCGTGCTGCCACAATGTGGACGGCTGCAAATGTGATCTGCCGCAGATCAAGGTGACAGAGCAGTGCAACTGCACCACCCAGCAGGTGGAGACCCCGCACTACTGCCAGAGCTACGAAGAAAAGTAAGTTCCTACCAACGCAAAGCAGCCCCTGCCGGAAAGATCTTTCCGGCAGGGGCTGCTGCATTTATTGGATCAATGCTCAGCGCAGCGTCACATTGCAGGTGGCAAGGCTGCGGATCAGCGTGCCTACACTGTCTTTCATCTGGATACCGGCAAAGCCCAGCGCAAAGGCGGCCTGCACGTTTTCCAGTCTGTCATCGATAAATACGCACTCGCTGGCCTTCAGCTGATACTTCTTCAGCAAAGCTTTGTAGATCTGCGGGTCGGGCTTGTTCACCTGTACCTCACAGGAGGCTACGCCGCCGTCAAACTGAGCCAGCACGCCGCGCTCGGTCAGCAATTCCAGCACATCCTGCGGGATGTTGCTCAGGTAATACACGCAATAGCCGTGGCTCTTCAGCCGCCGCACCAGCTCCAGCATCCGCAGACGCGGGCGCAGAATGTGCATCCAGTCGTCCAGCACGCCCTGCACCTCAAAGGTGCAACCCTCGGCATGGGCGTGCTCCAGCATACGCTGGTTGCCGTCATAGCGGGAAAGCTTGCCCGCGTCCAGCAGCTGCCACTCCTCGCTGCCAAAGGTCAAATCGTAGACCTTCTCCTCCATTTCGGCGTTGCACAGCCGGTCTACTAAGTACGCCTTGGGGTCAAAATCCACCAGCACACCGCCGATATCAAAAATAATGCTTTTATACATAACTGCTGCCTCGCTTGTATTGGATGTTTTTCTCAGATATTTTCCATAGTATACCACAACCGGGCGGGTGCTTTCCACCCCTTTGGCATAGAAAATGCCGCCCCGGCGTATGCTGTGGCAGAAAGGGGAGAGTGCCGTGACGATCCGGGAACTGTGCGAGAAAGAGGTCGTTCAGTTGGAGCAGGGGGTGTGCCTTGGCCGCGCGGATGATCTGGAGTTTGACCCCGCAACGGCGCAGCTGCAAAGCCTGATCTTACTAGGCAGGCCACGATTTTTTGGTCTGCTGGGTCGGGATGAGAGCCTGACCATCCCTTGGAGGGAGATCGAGACCATCGGCACGGACGCCATTCTGGTGCATACCGCCGTGCCAAAAGCACCGGCAGCACCTCACGGCTTCTGGCAGCAGCTGCGTGCTAAGCTGGGTCTGTGAAAAATAGGGGAATATTTTGAAAAATAAAACCGTAATTTTTGTAAAATCATGAATGGACATTTTCAGCAAAGTGACTATAATAATCACGAAAGGCTTGTGCAAATAGCACAGCCACTCTGGAAATAGGGTTCGGGACGTGGAAAGGGATATCGACTATGAAAACATCCAAACCGCTGTTGACCCTGCGGATGCTCTTCCCGGCGGCAGTTTCTCTTATCGTGCTGCTGCTGGGCGAGTGGATCGCGCGCGGGTCACTGACCGCTGATACCTTTATCAGCTTTATTTTCCCCCATTTCGGGGCATACCTGCTGGCATGGCTGCTACTGTTTCTGGTGTGGGAACTGCTGGACTGGGTGCTGCGCATCCCGCCGCTTGCCACGCTGGGTATGGCTGTTCTGGGCTGTGCGCCCTGCGCGGTAAACTTCTATACCATGCAGCTGCGGGGTGAGCCCTTTCTGCCGTGGGATCTGATGCAGGTGTCCGAAGCCGCCGGTGTGGCCTCTGCTGCCGGGCTCAAGCTGCAGACCAGCATGGTGGTCTCCATTGTGCTGGTGCTGGCGCTTACGGTGGCAAGCTTCTTTATTTATCGCGGTCGGCTGCGTCAGCGCTGGCTGCCAAGGCTTGCGGGCACCGGTGCTTCGGCGGCGGCGCTGTGTCTGCTGATCTTCGGCGTTTACTTACAGCCCGCAGTCACGCAGGTTTTGGGCATCACGCCGGATGCATGGATGCAGGACCGCTACTATCGTTACTACGGTGTACTTACCGGTTTTATGACCAACCTCACCAATCTGGAGATCGGCAAGCCCGAGGGCTACTCGGAGCAGGCGGTGGACGATATTCTGGATAACGTGGCCGAGAGTGAGAAATTCTCCACCGGCCCCATGTATGCAGGCAGCTATGCTGCCACTACCCCCAAGGAGGAGCAGGCAAAGCAGCCCACCATTATTTATGTGATGGACGAGTCCTACTGGGATGTTTCCGAGCTGGAACAGTACGGCATCACCTTTGATACCGATGTATCGCAGAATCTTCATGCTCTGCAGCAGACCAGCGCCTACGGCAGAGCCTACAGCCCCAGCTTTGGCGGCGGCACCTGTGATGTGGAGTTTGAAGCCCTGACCGGCTACTCGGTGTCCTTCCTGCCCAGCGGCAGCAAGCCCTACCAGCAGCACGTCACAAAGCCCATGTTCGCCCTGCCCAATTACCTCAAACTCAAGGGCTATCAGACCGCTGCGGTGCACTGCTTCTGGGCAAAATACTGGAGCCGCGATAAGGCGTATCCCAACCTCGGTTTCAGTGATTTTATCAGTCTGGAAGATATGCACGGCGTGACCAAGGTGCGCAAGCACTACTGGACCAGCGGCCTTGTGACCGATGACTCCATGGCCGACCAGATCATTCAGCAGTACGAAAAGATGAGCACTTCCTCTGATAAGCCCATCTTCCTGCACGCGGTCACCATGCAGAACCATACCAATTATAATAGAGACAACTACCCGGACGACGAGCGGGTGCACGTCGTATCCCATCCGGTGGGGCTCAAGAGCAGCACCGTGGGTGCGCTGGAAGATTTCGCTACCGGCATCCGGGATGCAGACGCCATGCTGGGCAAGCTGACGGCGTATTTTTCTCAGGTGGACGAGCCGGTTATTCTGGTGTTCTGGGGCGACCATTATAACCCCATCGATTCCAACTACGATGTCTACACCACTACCGGTTATGCAAGCGGCTCCAGCACCGACCCCCGTCTGCACCAGACCACTCTGCTGATGTGGTCGAATTACAGCCAGCAGCAGGTGGATCTTGGCACCATTGCCGCCTACGATATCTCTCCGGTGATGATGGAACTGTTCGGGCTGGAGCAGCCGCTGTACTTCCAGTTCCTCAACCGGCAGCTGCGGGTCGCCAGCCGCAGCTGCACCCGCGGCACTACCATGAACTTGGACGGCACCACCACCCAGCAGCCCACGGAGTTCCAGCAGCGCTGGACAAACGAGCACTGGATGCTGCAATACGACCTGATGTTCGGCAAGGGATATGCCCTCAACCGCATGGGCGTTGCAGGTCTGAGCGGGATGAATACGGGCAAATAAGAGAAAAAGTGAGAGTTTCTTTATACAAAACAGAGAAAACCACTTGCATCCGCATTCTTTTTGTGTTATTATAACAAAGCATTACACACGCATCACTATGCCCTTTTGTGCCCTTTTGGGTTGAGGGCAGTCCGCCGGTACCCGATGTACTGTGCAGATCACGGTGTGCGGAGGCAAAACAATATCTGGAGGTATTTTATTATGGCAGTCGTTTCTATGAAGCAGCTTCTCGAGGCAGGTGTGCACTTCGGTCACCAGACCCGCCGCTGGAACCCCAAGATGGCTAAGTACATCTTCACCGAGCGCAATGGTATCTATATCATTGACCTGCAGAAGACCGTGAAGAAGCTGGACGAGGCTTACAACTACGTGAAGGAAGTTGCAGCTGAGGGCGGCGACATCCTGTTCGTTGGCACCAAGAAGCAGGCTCAGGAGTCCATCCGTGACGAGGCTCTGCGCTGCGGTATGCACTATGTCAACGCTCGCTGGCTGGGCGGCATGATGACCAACTTCCGCACCATCCGTAAGCGCATCGACCGTATGGATCAGCTGGCTAAGATGAAGGAGAACGGCACCTTCGAGCTGCTGCCCAAGAAGGAAGTGGCTAAGCTGGAGCTGGAGATGGAGAAGCTGGACAAGTACCTGGGCGGCGTCAAGAACATGAAGACCCTGCCGAAGGCTATGTTCATCGTCGATCCTCACAAGGAGCGCATCGCTGTTGCCGAGGCTCGCAAGCTGAACATCCCCATCGTTGCTATCGTTGATACCAACTGCAACCCCGACGAGATCGACTACGTCATCCCCGGCAACGACGACGCTATCCGCGCTGTCAAGCTGATCGCTGGCGCTATGGCTGACGCTGTGCTGGAAGGCAAGCAGGGCAACCAGGAGGCCGCTCCCGCTGAGGACGCAGCAAACGCCTGATTTCCCGAAATTCTCACAAACCAACAAATACTGTGTAAGGGAGAATACCAAAATGGCTATTACTGCAAAGGACGTTATGGAACTGCGCAAGCAGACCGACTGCGGCATGATGGAGTGCAAGAAGGCTCTGACCGAGGCTGACGGCAACTTCGAGAAGGCAATCGAGATCCTGCGCGAGCGTGGTCTGGCTACCGCCGCCAAGAAGGCAAGCCGCGTGGCTGCCGAGGGTATGGTCTACGCTGACTACTGCCCCGCCTGCAAGGTCGGTGTTGTCATCGAGGTCAACGCTGAGACTGACTTCGTTGCCAAGAACGACAAGTTCGTTGACTTCGTCAAGGAGGCCACCAAGGTTATCATGAAGCAGAACCCCGCTGATGTCGAGGCTCTGATGGCTTGCAAGACCGAGGCTGGTGAGACCGTTGACGAGGCTCTGAAGAACCTGATTCTGGTCATCAAGGAGAACATCAAGGTTCGCCGCTTCACCCGTTACGAGGGCGTCTGCTCTGCATACGTCCACGGCGGCGGCACTCACGGCATTCTGGTCAACTTCGAGACTACCAACGACATCGATGCTAAGGACGAGTTCGTTGCTTACGGCAAGGACATCGCCATGCAGGTCGCTGCTGCTAACCCCGGCTACGTCGACGAGGCTTCTGTCCCCGCCGAGGTCGTGGCTAAGGAGAAGGAGATCATGCTGGCTCAGATGGCTCAGGATCCCAAGACCGCTAACAAGCCTGAGGCTGTGAAGGAGAAGATGATCGAGGGCAAGATCAAGAAGTTCTTCAAGGAGAACTGCCTGGTCGATCAGGAGTTCGTCAAGGATGGCGACCTGACCGTTGCTCAGTACACCGCTAAGGTCGCTAAGGATCTGGGCGGCGAGATCAAGATCGTCAAGTTCGTCCGCTTTGTCAAGGGCGAGGGTCTGGAGAAGCGTGCTGATGACTTCGCATCTGAAGTTGCAAGCATGGTGAAGTAATTTAAACTTCCAAAGACAGGAGCCGCAGTACCTGTAACAGGGTGCTGCGGCTCCTTTTGATTTGCGTGAAAAGGCAAATACCGGGCAGCCCGCAGACTGCCCGGTATTGCTGTATAAATCTTCTGCTTATGCTTCGTCCAAAACCTCTTCGGGATCCTCAATGGCGTCCTCGATAGTCTCCTCAACTTCCATCGCTTCTTCAGCGTCCGGGGCGGCAAACAGTTCTTGAATCTGATTTTGCAGCCAGAGCAGACGGTTATCCAAAGCCTTGTCCCGTGCCAGCAGCGGCGCAATGATCTCGGGTTTGTCAGTGATCAGGTCATCCACGCCCAGCTGCAGCAGCTTTTCGGCATCCTGCTGACGGTTGATGGTCCATGCGGAGATGGTCTTGCCGCGCAGATGGATCTGCTGCACCATACCGGCGGTGATAAAGGTGGATTCTACGCTGAAAAAGTCTGCGGCAGGCAGATCGTAGTAGGTGCCTACGCCCAGCGCCAGAATATACCCGGTGGTAATGTCCGGGTCCAGTTCCTTCACCTTGCACAGGGTCTCGTAGCTCTGGGAGGTGACCACGCAGTCTGAACCGTAGTTGTATGCGTGAATCAGCCGTACCGTTTCGGCTTCTAATGTCGGCGTAAAGGTGCTGGGCTTGATCTCGATGTTCAGTTCTGCCTTGCCCTTGCACAGCGCCAGAACCTCTTCCAGCGTGGGAATATAGGAACCCGTGAACTGCCGATGGAACCAGCGTCCGGCATCCAGCTGCTGTACCTGTGCATAGGGCAGGTCGTAGATATTGGCGCTGCAGCCGGTGCACCGGCGCAGGCTGGTGTCGTGGGTCACCACGGCCACGCCGTCGGCGGTCATCTGCACGTCCAGCTCAATGCGGGGGCTGCCGTGCTCCAGCGCGGCCTCGAAGGCAGCCATGGTGTTCTCCGGCGCACGGGAAGAATAGCCACGGTGATAGGTGATCACCGGGTCGGCAAGGCCCAGCACGCTTTGCAACGGCTGCGTTTGCGGGAACAGCAGGTACACCGCTGCCACGCCGCAGGTGACCAGTGCGGCGCAGGCCATCATCCCGGCCAGCACCGTCTGCTCACGGTGCAGGGCAGGGAGCACACCGGAAATGGTCGGCTGCGCTGCATCGGACTGCCGGGGCGCTTCGTACAGTACCTCTGTAAGGGTGCTCTGCGCCGCCGTCATGGCACAGTCCATAAGCAGGCAAAGGAACGGCAGTCCGATCAGCAGCGCCGCGCGGGAAAGCGCCAGCAGGGCAGCAGTGCTGGCAAAGCCGACACCTAGGATGACGCAATAGAACAGCGCTGCCCCGCACAGCAGCATCAGCCCGGTGCGCACGGCGGCGGTCAGCATCCAGCGCAGTGCCAGCCCAAGCAGCTGCTCGGTGCGGCTGCGCAAAATGTGCAGGCTCTCCGCAAACGCACAGCCAAAGCTTTTGCGCTCCAGCAGAAATTTTGGCAGAATCACAAGCCCATCCAGCAGCAGTGCCAGCACAAAAAGCACCGCCAGAGCAAATAGAAAACGATTGGAGGAACGCGCCTTCAGCAGCCCCCAGAGATATTCCGGCACGGCAAACTGGGTCAGATGGTTTGCAGCCAGAAAAAAGTTCGTCAGCGGGATCAGGGCGGCGCCATACAGCAGCAGTGGGAGGTTCTGTGGCAGAAACACCCGCACAAGGCTGCAAAAGGCATCCCGGAACACCGCCCACGCCCGCAGCGGCTCGCCGTGCCGTACCCGCGTCAATAGTTGCAGCATCGTGGCAATCTCGTACAAGTTCCAGAAGGCTGCCAGCACCGCCAGCACGGCGATGCACCCGATAATGGCAGGGGAGGCAAAGATGCGGGAAGCGGTCTTATTGTTGAGGTAGCGGATGGGCGCGAACCGCAGCGTCAGTGCCCAGATCAGCTGCAACGCCGGTACGAACAAGAGGTTTGTCAGTACCTTATAAAACAGCAGAAAAAACAGAAATACCCGCCCCTTTGGCGAAAGCAGGGAACGGGCGGCATCGTGCAGAGAGCGGTAGGCCTGCTCCTGCTGCCGGAGCTTTGCGGAAAATCGCTTCAAGATAGCTTCAACCTCTTTTTTCATTTTTACCGGGCTTTTCTCGTGCACTGCATAGGTACAGTTTGGCAGACTGCCCGGCAAATATGATTTTTAATATTTTATCGCAAGTCAAGAAATTAGTACAACATCCAAACAGCATATTTGCGATATGCAATTCAACGCTGTTGCTGTTGCATTAAAAAGTTGAATTGCTATAATATAGTGTAACATAAACGCAACGGAAAGAAAACGCAGCAGACGGGTGCAGTTTCGCCAAAAAAATCGGAAAAATTTCTACATCCGCAAAAAGGGCGTGCGATAGCAGTTGCCCAGATAAAACGCGCAAAACGATGAATCGTTAAAAATTTGGCTTTCCATAAGCGATGGATGTTGAATCACATGGATTTTTATAGAATCCCTTGCATTTTTTTGCCAGCTTCTGTATAATAAATATAATTTTGAAAGCTCACACAGACAACCAGGAGGTCTAATTATGGCTTCAAAGATCAATAAGGGAGAAATCCTCGCCAAGTTCTTCGATGACGGGGAGTATGCTGCGCTGTTTGCTGATGGTGCAGTGAGCGCTGCCTGCGGTTATGCCGCAGGTCAGCAGGCTTACGCCGTTTATCAGAACGGCGAGGCTGTTACCGTAAAGGATGTTGAAAAGAACATCAAGGTTCTGGAAATGGCTGCACAGACCGGCTGCCCGGTGGTCACCTTCTATAACTCGGTTGGTGCAAAGCTGGCTGAGGGTCTGGACGTGCTGACTGTCAGCGCAAAGCTGAATGCACAGATCGCAAAGGTCTCCGGTGTTGTTCCGCAGGTGGCCGTTGTTCTGGGTGTCTGCGGCGGCACCAGCGCTCTGAGCGCTGCCAACGCAGACGTCTGCATTATGGCCGAGGGTGCAGAGCTGTTCTTCACCGCTCCGTTCACCTCTGCTGCCAAGGGCGATAAGGTCGCCGATGCAGGCAGCGCCGCCGCTGCCGCCAAGGCAGGTGTGGCTTCCATCGTGGCTGCCGATGCCGCAGAGGCTGCTGAAAAGGCCGCTCACATCGTGGGTCTGCTGCCCGCCAACAACCTGACCGGCCCGGCGATCTTCGAGTTCGAGCAGCCCACCGCTGTTCTGGCTGCCGGTGCCGAGCCCGCAAAGGCTGCTGCCGCTGTGATCGATAAGGACAGCGCTGTGGAGCTGTACGCAGGCTTTGGTAAGTCTGTCTACACTGCATTTGCAACCATCGGCGGCAACGCCGTGGGCGTTGTGGCAACCGGCAAGCAGCTGTGCCACAACTGCGTAGCCAAGGCTTCCCGCTTTGTGCGCTTGTGCGATGCTTTCAGCGTGCCTGTGGTCACCATCGTGGACACCGAGGGCTTTGTGCCCAGCGTTACCGATGACGTGGCCGGCGGCATCCGTGAAGCTGCCCGTCTGGCCGCTACCTATGCCGATGCCACCACCGCAAAGGTGGCTGTGCTGGCCGGCAAGGCTGTGGGTCCTGTGTACACCACTCTGGCTGCTGCCGACCTGCGCATTGCTGTGACCGGCTGCACCGTCAGCGCACTGGAGCCTAGCGCCGCTGTCAGCGTGCTGTACAAGGACGAGATCGATGCTTCCGACAACATCATTGCCGCCACCAAGGCCAAGGCTGCTGCCTACACCGCTGAGGTGTGCAGCGCTGCCAGCGCAGTGGCTGCCGGTGCTGCCGATATGAGCTGCGATGCCGTCAATGTGCGTGCCAGCGTTGTGGCTGCACTGGAGCTGCTGAGCACCAAGCGTGCCGCCCGCCTGCCCAAGAAGCATGGCAATATGGCTCTGTAAGCGTCCGAATGTAAGTTAATTGAGTTCGATTTTGAATTGGAGGATCCTTCCATGAAGTACTACAATATTACTGTCAATGGTGTTGCTTACAGCGTTTCCGTTGAGGAAACTGCCGCAGGCGCTGCTCCTGTTGCTGCTGCTCCCGTTGCAGCACCCGCCGCACCCAAGGCCGCTCCCGCTCCGGCAGCTGCTCCCAAGGCAGCCGCCGGTGCAGCCGGTGCAGTTACCGTCAAGGCTCCCATGCCCGGCAACATTCTGGATGTCAAGGTCGCTGCCGGTGCTTCTGTCAAGGCCGGCGACGTGCTGGTCATCCTCGAGGCCATGAAGATGGAGAACGAGATCGTTGCTCCGCAGGATGGCACCGTGGCTTCCATCAACGTGAACAAGGGCGATACCGTCAACTCCGGTGACGTTCTGGTTTCCATGAACTAAGGAAGAGGTGACAACCATGGCAAAAAAGCCGATCAAGGTGACCGAGGTCGTCCTGCGTGATGCGCACCAGTCTTTGCTGGCCACCCGTATGACCATGGACGAGATGCGCCCCATCCTGCCCGAAATGGACAAGATCAACTACTTCTCTGTGGAGTGCTGGGGCGGCGCTACGTTCGACAGCTGCATCCGCTTCCTGGACGAGGATCCTTGGGAGCGCCTGCGCATCCTGCGCAAGGAGCTGCCGCACCAGAAGCTGCAGATGCTGTTCCGCGGCCAGAATATGCTGGGCTACCGTCCCTACGCAGATGACGCTGTGGAGTACTTTGTACAGAAGTCCGTTGCCAACGGCATCGACGTCATTCGCATTTTCGACGCTTTGAACGACCCCCGCAACCTGCAGACCGCAATCAAGTCTGCCAACAAGGAGGGCGCTCATGTGCAGGGCTGCATCAGCTACACCCTGAGCCCCGTGCACAACAACGAGTACTTTGCATCCTACGCCAAGACTCTGGAGGAGATGGGGGCAAACTCTATCTGCATCAAGGATATGGCAGGTCTGCTCACCCCCTATACCTGCTATGATCTGGTCAGGAAGCTGAAGGAGACCGTCAGCATCCCTGTGGATATCCACAGCCACTACACTGCAGGTCTGGCTTCCATGTCCATCCTCAAGGGCATCGAAGCAGGTGCCGACATCGTCGATACCGCTATGAGCCCCCTGAGCCTTGGCACCAGCCATATGCCCACTGAGAGTCTGGTTGCTGCCCTGCAGGGCACCGACTACGACACCGGTCTGGATCTGAAGCAGCTGAATGTCGTGCGCGCTTATTTTGCAAAGCTGCGCGAGAAGTATATCGCCAACGGTCAGATCAGCCCCAAGAGCCTTGGCGTGGACGCCAACACTCTGCTGTATCAGGTGCCGGGCGGTATGTTCTCCAATATGCTCAAGCAGCTGAAGGATGCCGGCAAGGAGGATAAGCTGGACGAAGTGCTGGCCGAGATTCCCCGCGTCCGTGAGGATGCAGGCTATCCGCCGCTGGTCACCCCCACCAGCCAGATCGTTGGCACGCAGGCTGTGTTCAACGTCATCATGGGCGAGCGCTACAAGATGGTCACCAAGGAGTTCAAGGGTCTGGTCCACGGCGACTACGGCAAGACTCCCGCTCCCATCAAGCCTGAGTTCACCAAGAAGATCCTTGGTGACGAGCAGCCCATCACCTGCCGCTTTGCCGATACACTGGCTCCCGAAATGGACAAGCTGAAGGCCGAAGCTGCCAAGTGGGCAACACAGGAAGAAGACGTGCTGACCTACGCCATGTTCCCGCAGGTCGCACCCAAGTTCTTCGATAAGCGCAATGCTAAAAAGCAGGGCGTGGACGGTGACCATGTGGATTACACCAACCAGTCCCATCCTGTCTGATAAATAAGCTTCTTTCAGGGCTGCTGCACAAAAAGCTGTGCAGCAGCCCTTTTTGTATATCCGGCAAAGGCACAAAACAGGCTGCGCCGGGCAATGCCGGAAAAACTTCTGCATACACATTGACTTGCTGCCCAATACATTTTATAATGAAAGAAATGATCCCGGCAATACAATAAATGATGTGGAGGAAAATGCTATGCGAAGCATCCCGGAACAGCGCATTGCTGAGTTTCAGGAGCAGGACTATCAACGGTATTTTGGCATTTCAAAACTGGAATTTGACCGGATGCTCAAGGCTCTGCAGGAGGCTTACCGTCAGGAGCACAAACGTAAGACCCGCTTTACCAAGATCTCCATGATGGACAAGCTTATTCTGACCTTGATCTATCGTTACGAATACCGCACGATGGAAAGCATTGCCAAGGAATACGAGGTCTCTCTGGATACCATTGCCGACAACATCCATTGGGTGGAGCGCACGCTGCTCAACGCAGATATCCTGCAAACCAGCGTGACCTGCGTTTATAAGACGAACTGATGTTATGACCCTGCGTGAAAACGCGGGGTTATAATTTTTCAGGGGGGAAAAAGCTTCTAAAAAGCGGTAACTGCCGCAGCCATGTTGTTTTGACTGCGGACGGATGCACAGCAGTAAAAAATGGAAATCGTGTTTTTTGCGCGGATGCAGTCTGCACCTTGAATTTTTCAGAAAAGAATAGTAAAATGATGCTATATGTATCGTAACATGGGCTTGTGTGCCCAAAGCGGATACCTATACAGAAAAAACGAAGTTAAACCGCAAAAGAATAGGAGCTAGTATGATCTTAAGCATGACCGGTTTCGGCAGGGGGACTGCCGTGCTCAATGGCCGTGAGATCACTGTGGAGCTGCGCAGCGTGAACTCCCGCTATTTCGAGTATTCCTCCCGCATCCCGCGCACCTGCAGTTCTCTGGACAGCCGCCTGAAAAAGCAGCTCAACCAGCGGATCTCCCGCGGCAAGGTGGAGCTTAGCATGACCGTGCAGAACGTGGACGCAGCGGATACCGTGGTCGCCGTCAATATGGAGCTTGCCCGCAGCTATCAGCAGGCGATGCGGGCCTTGTCTGAGCAGCTGGGGGTCAAAAATGATGTGTCCACCGCCGTTCTGACCCGTTTCCCGGATGTGCTGACCACCCGCCACGCCGATGTGGACGAGGAGCAGCTGTGGCAGGATGTGTCTGCCGTCACCGCGCAGGCGCTGGATCGCTTTGTGGAGATGCGCGCTGCCGAGGGTGCCAAGATGAAGGCAGACGTGGAAAGCCGCCTTGCGTTTCTGGAACAGTGCGTCGGCAAGGTGGAAGCTTTGAGTGCAGGCCGGGTAGAGAACTACACCAACCGCCTGTACGAAAAACTCAAGGTCATCCTGCAGGATCGTGATATCGATGATGCCCGTGTGCTGACCGAGGCTGCCATCTTTGGCGATAAGACCGCCGTGGATGAGGAGACTGTCCGTCTGCGCAGCCACATTGCGCAGTACCGCGATATCCTGCAGCTGGACGAGCCCGTGGGCCGCAAGCTGGATTTCCTGACGCAGGAGCTGAACCGCGAGACCAACACCATTGGCTCCAAGTGTCAGGATCTGGATATCACCCGCATCGTGGTGGATATGAAAGCGGAGATCGAAAAGATCCGCGAGCAGATCCAGAATCTGGAATAATATGTTGTGGAGGAGCCTATGAAACTCATCAACATCGGCTTTGGCAATATGGTCAGTGCGGGGCGCGTGGTGGCAGTCGTCAGCCCGGACTCTGCACCGGTCAAGCGTCTGGTGAAGGAAGCACGCGAGCGTGGGATGCTGATCGATGCCTCTTACGGCCGCAGCACCCGGGCGGTGCTTATCATGGACTCCGATCATGTCGTGCTGTCCGCCCTTCAGCCCGAAACGGTGGCAAGCCGCGCCGCCGGGCAGGAGGGCAGAGCATCAATGGAGGAAGAAGCATCTCATGGCGAATGATAAATTTCTGTTTGTAGTTTCCGGCGCAGCCGGTACCGGCAAGGACAGCGTGGTCAAGGCTCTGCGCGAGGCACACCCCGAGATCGAAAAGACCGTCTCTGCCACCACCCGCACCCCGCGCCCCGGCGAGCAGGAGGGCGTGGACTACTACTACCGCACCCGGGAGCAGTTTCAGCAGCTGCTGGAAAATGATCAGGTGGTGGAGCACAACTTCTATAACGGCAACTACTACGGCACCCTGAAGTCTGAGGTGGAGAAGCGTTTGGAAGCCGGCAAGGTGGTCGTGCTGGTCATCGATGTGCACGGCGCTGCCAATATCCGCCGGATGTTCCCGGGCGCTACCACCGTGTTCCTGCTGCCGCCCTCTGTGGAGGAGCTGGAGCATCGCCTGCGCGGCCGCGGCACCGAGACTGAGGAAAGCATTCAGGAACGTCTCGCCACTGCCCGGCAGGAACTGGCTGAGCAGGATAAGTTTACTGTAAAGCTGGTCAATAATCAGATCGAGCCCTGCGCCGCAGAGCTGTATCAGGTCATCTGCCAGCGCGCCGGGCTGCAAGGCTAAAAATCAAGCGTTGAAGGAGTTGGACGAATGCCCAAGACGGTAGGCGTTGCCGTCAGCAATGCAACCTTCCATTTTGATAAGCTGTATACCTACGCTGTTCTGCCGGAGCACCAGAATGCGGTGCGTCTGGGCAGTATGGTGCTGGTGCCCTTTGGTAAGGGCAGCCGCGCCCGCATGGGCGTGGTACTGGCCTGCGATGCTGAGCCGGAGCACTCCAAGCTGAAATATCTGTTCGATGTAGCCCCGGCTTCGGCCTGTCTGACACCGGAGTTGTTGCGACTGGTGCATTTTTTAAAGGAGCGCACCTTCTGCACCTACTACGAGGCCGTCAAGGCGGTCATTCCGTATGGTGCGCAGTATAAGCCCGCCGTGGCGGCAGACGGTGTGACCCCGGTGCTGCAAAAGCAGCTTACCCGCCACACCGAAAACGCCTATAAGCTGGTGGGCACTCTGCCGCAAAAGCCAAGGCCTACGGCAAAACAGCTGGCAGCGGTGGCGCTGCTGAGCGGCGGCCCCCGCACCCTGAACGAGTTGGAGGATAAAGGCATCAGCCGCGCGGTGCTGGATAATCTGTGCACCAAGGGTGTTCTGGAATGCAGCAAGGTGAATAAGTCCATCGACCTATACGCCTCTATCCCGCTGCGCAACGACCCCATTACCCTCACCGAACAGCAGCAAGCTGCTTACGACACGCTGCTACCCAAGCTAGAAGATGCTGCGCCCCATTCGGCGCTACTCTACGGCGTTACCGGCAGCGGCAAGACGCTTGTGTTTTTAAAGCTGATTTCCCGCTGTCTGGAGCTTGGCCGCAAGGCGCTGGTGCTGGTGCCGGAGATCAGCCTGACCCCGCAGATGATCCTGCGGTTAAAAGGGCAGTTCGGCCGCCGCGTGGCGGTGCAGCACTCCGCGCTCAACCACACCGAGCGCCTGCTGCAATGGCAGATGATTCAGGACGGCGGCGCAGATATCGTGGTTGGTACCCGCAGCGCGGTGTTTTCACCGCTGGAAAATATCGGCCTTATCATCATTGACGAGGAGCAGGAGCATACCTACCGGTCGGAATCCGCGCCGCGCTACTCTGCCCACGAGGTCGCCCGGCAGCGCGCCGCCGAAAACGGTGCACTGCTGCTTCTGGCCAGCGCCACCCCCAGCACCGAGAGCTTTTACGCTGCGCAGAATGGCCGCACCCAGCTGGTGCGTCTGACCAAGCGCTACGGCGGCAACCCGCTGCCCAGTGTGCAGATCGTGGATATGCGGGCAGAGCTGGCTGCGGGCAACCCCCGGGAGATCAGCCTTGTGCTGGAGGACGCCATCCGCCGCAATCTGGACGCGGAAAAGCAGACAATCCTTCTGCTCAACCGCCGGGGCTACCAGACCATTGCCCAGTGCGAGGACTGCCGCGAGGTACTCAAGTGCCCCAAGTGCAGCGTGCCCATGGTGTACCACAAATCAGCGCATAAGGTGCTGTGCCACTACTGCGGCTCCCAGCAGGAGCCGCCGCCCACCCTTTGCCCGGCCTGCGGCGGCAAGCTGCAATACCGGGGCATCGGCACCCAAAAGGCTGAGGAGGAGCTGGTAAAGCTCTTCCCGGAGGCGCGGGTGCTGCGTATGGATCAGGACTCCACTGCCGCCAAGGATGCCCACGAAAAGCTGCTTGCCAAATTTGCAGCGCATGAATACGACATCATGGTGGGTACCCAGATGGTGGCAAAAGGGCTGGACTTCGAGGATGTGACCCTTGTGGGCGTTCTGGGCATTGATTCGCTGCTGTTTGCACAGGGTTTCCGGGCATACGAGAATGTGTTCAGCCTGATCACGCAGGTGGTGGGACGCAGCGGCCGCGCAAAAGAGCCCGGCTTTGCTATCATCCAGACCACCGACCCGGACAACCCGGTGCTCACCCTTGCCGCCGCGCAGGATTACGATGCTTTCTATGAGCAGGAGATCGACTACCGCAGGCTGGGCTTGTACCCGCCCTTCTGCGGGCTGTGCGTCATCGGCTTTGCCGGTGCAAAGGAGAACGAGGTGGCGCGTGCCGCTGCCCGGTTCTCGGCGCTTTTAGGGCAGCAGGCGGCCAAGCAGCCGGATCTGCCCCTGCGCATTCTGGGTCCTACGCCCGGCAGCATTGAAAAGATCAACGACACCTACCGCTATAAGCTCACCGTCAAGTGCCGCAACGACCGCCGCTTCCGCGACCTTGTGCGTGCTGCACTGGCACTGTATGAAAAAGAAAAACTGCCGTCCAAGGCATCGGTCGTGGTAGATCTGCATTCGGACGGTGACATCTGATAAAACTGGAGGTACCATTATGGCTATCCGTAATATTGTTAAAGAAGGCGACCCCATCCTGAACAAGGTCTGCCGCCCTGTGACCAATTTTGACGACCGTCTGGCTACTCTGCTGGACGATATGCGCGAGACCATGATCGCCGCCGACGGCGTGGGTCTGGCCGGCCCGCAGGTAGGCATGATGCGCCGCCTGTTCGTGGTGTGGGACACCACCGATGCCCCGGAGGAGATCCCCGAGGATTACGAGTACAAGTTCATTGATTTTGTCAACCCCGAGATCCTTGCTGTTTCTGAGGAGGAAGAGACCGCCTACGAGGGCTGCCTGTCCTTCCCAGGACATAACGGCGCTGTGACCCGCCCGGTTGCCGTCAAGGTGCGTGCGCAGGACCGCAACGGCGAATGGTTCGAGCTGGAAGCTGACGGTCTGCTGGGTCGCTGCATCCAGCACGAGAACGACCATCTGGACGGCATCACCATCATGGAGTCCAGCGAGTACTTCTATGAGGATACCGAGGAAGGCAAAAAGGCTGCCCGCGAAGCGAAAGGAAACAACTGATGCGCATTTTGTTCATGGGCACGCCGGATATTGCCGCCGAGTGCCTGAAAGCCCTATATGCCGCCGGGCACGATATCTGTGCCGTGTACACCCGGCGGGATAAGCCGGTCGGCCGCAAGCAGGTGCTCACCGCGCCGCCGGTCAAGGAGGTTGCTCTGGCGCACGGCACACCTGTGTTCCAGCCCCGCACCCTGCGGGACGGCAGCGAGGATGAAAACATCCGTGCCCTCGCCCCGGAGCTGATCGTGGTGGTGGCCTATGGCTGCATCCTGCCGAAGTCCGTGCTGGAAATGCCCCGCTATGGCTGCATCAACCTGCACGTTTCGCTGCTGCCGAAGTATCGCGGCAGCGCCCCGGTGCAGTGGTCGGTGCTGAACGGTGACGCCGAGACCGGCGTTTCCATCATGCAGATGGACGAAGGGCTGGATACCGGCGATGTACTGTACTGTAAAAAAATCGCCATTGACCCCGAGGAGACCAGCGGCGAATTGTTTGACCGCGTTACCGCTGTGGGCGCCGAAGCTCTGTGCGAGACTATTCCCCAGATCGCCGCAGGTACCCTGACGGCTGTGCCGCAAGACCACGAAAACGCCACCCTTGCCCCCATGCTGAACAAGGAGATGGCAGAGTTCCACCTTACAGACTCTGCCGCCCATATCCATAACTGGGTGCGCGGCATGAATCCTTGGCCGGGTGCGTGGTTTATCACTTCCGGCGGCAAAAAACTTAAGGTAATGTCCTGCCGCGTGGCTGCCGCCAACGGTGAAGCCCCCGGCACTGTGCTGGTCACAAAGCCCCTGACCGTAGCCTGCGGCGAGGGTGCTATCCAGCTGCTGGAAGTTGTGCCGGAGGGCAAAAAGCCCATGGATGGCACCGCCTTTGCAGCGGGTCTGCGCCTGAAAACGGGGGATAACCTCTGATGGCGGCAAATCCGCGTGCGGCGGCAGTTGCCGCACTGATACGGCAGGAGCAGGACGGCTTTTCCAATCTGGTGCTGGACGCAGAGCTCAAGCGCCAGAAGCTGGAAGGCCGGGATAAGGGCTTTGCAAGCGCCATCTTCTACACCGTATTGGAGCACCGCGGCACGCTGGACTATATTCTGGAGCAGTTTCTGCCCAAGGGTCTGGCGAAGCTGGATGCCCCTGTGCGGGAGATCCTGCGCGCCGCTCTGGCACAGGCGCGCTATATGCAGGTGCCTGTCTCCGCTGCGGTGAACGAAGCGGTCAAGCTGACCCGCACCTTTAAAAAATCCAGCGCTTCCGGCCTTGTCAACGCTGTGCTGCGCAAGGCCTGCGGCTATGATTTAGACGCTGCCGTCTTTACAGACGAGATCCAGCGCCTGATGGTGCTTGGCTCTGCCGGGCGGGATGTGGCGAAATTCCTCCACAAAAACTACCCGGATGAAGCACTGGGCATCCTGACCCATCAGGCTGATAATGGGTTGACCAGCCTGCGCGCAAATCCCATCAAGGCCAGCGCTGCACAGCTGTGTGCGCTGCTCACTGAGCAGGGCGCAGCGGAGGTGCGGCAGGGCATCGTGCCCGGCAGTGTGCTGGCACGGTTTGCGGGCAGCCCGGCAGACAACGAGCTGTTCCGGCGGGGGTACTACCATGTGGAGGGGCAGGCCAGTCAGTTGGCAGCTCTTTGCGTGGGTGCAGCCCCCGGCGAGACGGTGCTGGACCTGTGCGCTGCCCCCGGCGGCAAGACCATTCTGCTGGCCGAGCAGATGCAGGGCACAGGAGAACTGTACAGCTGTGATGCGGCAGAAAACCGTGTAGGGCTGATCCGCACCGCTGTGGACCGCATGGGCTTTACCGGGGTGCATACCCTTTGTAATGATGCCACCAAACCGAACCCTGCACTGCCCATGGCAGACCGAATCCTGACGGATGTGCCTTGCAGCGGCTTGGGCATTCTGGCAAAAAAGCCGGATCTGCGCTATAAAAAGCTGGAAGCTGCCCGGCAGGCAGAGCTGCTTGCCACACAGGCGGCAATTCTGGATACCGCTGCGGCGCTGCTCAAGGCGGGCGGGCGGCTGGTCTACTCCACCTGCACCATCGACCCGGCAGAAAATCAGCAGCAAATTGCAGCCTTTTTGCAGCGTCACCCGGAATTTGAGGTCTGCGCGCCGGATGTACCGCTGCCTGCCGGGATGACGGCAGGGGAGCACGGCTGCCTTTCGGTGCCCACCCGTACCGGCATGGACGGTTTTTTCCTGTGTGTGCTGCAAAAAGCCGCCGCAACGCAATAAGCACGACCTTTGTGGGTCGTATCCTCTTATAGGAGAACAGAATGGAACAAAAACGCTGTATTTCTTCCCTGACGCTGGCAGAATTGACTGCTGAACTGAAAGCGCTGGGACAGCCGGGTTTCCGGGCAAAGCAGATCTTCCACTGGGTGCACCAGAAACTGGTCACCGAGTTTTCTGCCATGACCGACCAGCCCAAGACCCTGCTGGCAAAGCTGGAAGAAACCTTTTATATCGCTGCACCGCAGATCGAACGCCGTCAGGAAGCTAAGGACGGTACTGTGAAGTATCTGCTGCGCATGGCAGACGGCAACTGCATCGAGACTGTTGTCATGCGCTACCACTACGGCAATACCGTGTGCGTGTCCACGCAGGTGGGCTGCCGCATGGGCTGCCGGTTCTGCGCTTCCACGCAGGCGGGGCGGGTGCGTAACCTTGAAGCAGGCGAGATCTGCTCCGAGATCTACACTGCCCAGAAGGATATCGGCGAGCGCATCTCGCATATCGTGCTCATGGGCATCGGCGAGCCGCTGGATAACTTTGACGAGGTTATGCGCTTTTTGGAGAACATCACCTCGCCCGAGGGCGTCAATATCGGGATGCGCAACATCAGCCTTTCCACCTGCGGCCTTGTGCCTAAGATCGACCAGCTGGCGGAAAAAAAGCTGCAGCTTACCCTTTCCATCTCGCTGCACGCACCCACCAACCAGATCCGCAGCAGCATGATGCCGGTCAACGATGCCTACCCGGTGGAGCAGCTGATCCAGACCGTGCGCCGGTATCAGGAGACCACCGGCCGCCGGGTCAGCTTTGAATATTCCATGGTGCGCGGTGTCAATGATTCTGATATCTGCGCAAAGCAGCTGGCAGACCTGATCCGGGGTATGGGCGCTCATGTAAATCTGATCCCTATCAACCCGGTGGATGGCAGTCCGTACTCCGCTACGGATGCAGCCAATGTGCGCCGGTTCCAGCAAAAGCTTGAAAGCCTTGGCGTAAACGCTACGGTGCGCCGCCGCCTTGGCAGCGAGATCAGTGCCGCCTGCGGCCAGCTGCGCCGCGACGAAATGAACGGCAAGGCATAAATAGAGGGAGAAACCTATGAAACTTGCAGGAAAAACGGATGTAGGACGCGTCCGGCAGGACAATCAGGATGACTACCGTGCCGGGGAGCTGCCCGGCGATGCAGCCTGGGCGCTGGTGTGCGATGGCATGGGCGGCGCACGCGGCGGGCGGGAAGCCTCGCAGTGTGCGTGCAGCGTCATCGAGCGCTGCTTTCAGGAGCAGTACAGCCAGTGCATCCCCGGCGAAGAGGAGACCTTTTTAAAGAAGGCGCTGCTCAGCGCCAACCGCTATGTGTTCCAGAAGGCACTGCGGGAGGAGTCTCTGGCCGGTATGGGCACCACTGCCGTCTGCGCTCTGGTGCGTGGCGGCAAGGCCTATCTGAGCCACGCGGGCGATTCCCGCGCCTACTTGTACCGGGACGGCAAGCTGGCGCAGCTGACCCACGACCACTCCTATGTGCAGGAGCTGGTGGACTGCGGCACCATCACGCAGGAGCAGGCAGAGCATCACCCGCAGAAAAACATCATCACCCGGGCGCTGGGTGTGGATTACCGGCTGGAGCCGGAGTTCACCACCGTGGCGCTGCAGGCAGGGGACATTCTGCTGCTGTGCACGGATGGCCTGACCAATGCCGTGCCCACAGAGCAGCTGGAGCAGCTGCTGCGCAGCGGGTCTTTTTATGATCTGCCGGATGTTCTGATCCGCACCGCCAACGAAAACGGCGGCCCGGATAACATCACCGCCCTGCTGGTGGGGGTAGAGCCGATGGAGGTGCGCCATGGATAACCTGATCGGTAAAAGACTGGACGGCCTATACGAGGTGCAGGAACTGATCGGCTCCGGCGGCATGGCCAATGTGTATAAGGCGGTCATGCGGGGACAGAACGGCCCTGTGCCCGCCGGGACTGTGGTGGCCGTCAAGGTGCTGCGGCAGGAATATATGCACGACCCGGATCTTGTGCGCCGCTTTAAAAACGAATCCAAGGCCATCTCCCTGCTGAACCACCCCAATATCGTCAAGGTGTACGATGTTTCGGTCAATGACCATCTGCAATATATCGTCATGGAGTATGTGGACGGCATGACCCTGCGGGAGTACCTCAACGAGCGGGGCGGCAAGCTTTCCAGCCGGGAGACTGTGCACTTCATCTCCCAGATCCTCAAGGCGCTGGAGCACGCCCACGCCAACGGCATCGTGCACCGGGATATCAAGCCACAGAACATTATGCTGCTGGATAACGGCCAGCTGCGCATGATGGACTTCGGCATCGCCCGCATTTCCCGGGCAGATAACCAGATGCTGGCCGGCAAGGCGATGGGCAGTGTGCATTATATCAGCCCGGAACAGGCCAAAGGCGACGAGACCGACCGCACCAGCGACATCTACTCGGTAGGCGTCATGATGTACGAGATGCTCTCTGGTCATCTGCCCTTTGACGCCGATGATGTGGTAGAGGTTGCCATCAAGCAGATCTCGGACGAGCCCCGCTCACTGCACGAGCTGGCACCGGAGGTGCCCTATGCACTGGTGGAAATCACCGAAAAGGCTATGGCGAAGCTCCCCCAGAACCGCTACCCTTCGGCACGGGCGATGCTGGAGGCACTGGACACCTATGTGCAGAACCCCTCCGTGCTGTTTGAATATCAGTATATTACAGAAGAAGCACCCGAAAAGGTGGTGAAACGTACCATGAATCAGAACCGCGCGATCCGTCAGAACGAACAGCCTGCCCCCCGCAAAAACGGCAAGGGTAAGCCGGGCAAAAAGCGCCGCACCGTCTTTTTGCCGGCCTTGTTCGGCATCACCATTGCCTTTGCACTGGCCTGCATGGCACTGTGCTGGATGATCCTGAACGACTCCTCCAACCTGATGAACAACAAGGCCGATGTCACCCTTGGGGACTATATCGGCATGACTAAGGATCAGGCCATGGCCACGGATCAGATCGCATCCGGCCAGATCTCCCCGGAGTGGGAAGAAGAGTACAACAGCAACTATGCTGCCGGTTATATCTATAAGCAGTCGCCGGTGTCCGGCCGCACCGTCCGCGAGGGTCAGAGCGTGACGCTGACCGTCAGTCTGGGCACTCAGTATGTCACCGTGCCGGATCTGACCAACTATGTGCAGTCCGATGCAGAGCAGCAGCTCAAGGCACTGGGCGTTTCGGTGCTGGTCACGCAGGCTGTGGATACCTCGGTGGCCTCCGGTGCGGTCATCCGCACCGACCCTGCCGCCGGTACGCAGGTGGCAGCAGGCTCCACGGTCATCCTTTATATCAGCCGTCCGCAGGTGTCCACCACCACCAAGGTGCCCTCGCTTACCGGCATGAGCGTGGATGATGCCCGCACCCTGCTGGTGCAGAACCATCTGGGTCTTGGCAGCCAGAGCGAAGAATACAGCGACCAGCCCGCAGGCACGGTGCTCAGCCAGAACCCTGCAGCAGGTACCACCGCGAAGCTGAACAGCCGCGTAAACGTTGTGGTCAGCGCAGGCGCTGCACCGGCGCAGGAACCGGAGCAGCCGGGCAGTGATGGTACTTCCGGCACTACTGGTGAAGGCTCTACCGGCGGCGAGAGCACCGGCGGCAGCAGCGAGCCGAGCTCCAGCAGCAGCTCCACAGGCGGCGGTATTCTGGACTGGTGGTCCTCGCTGCTGGGCTGACGGAGGATATGCATGAACGGTTATATCGTAAAAGGCATTGGCGGCTTTTACTATGTAAAAACGCCGGATGGCATCGTGGAGTGCAAGCCCCGCGGCATCTTCCGCAAGCAGAAGATCACCCCTGTGGCAGGAGATGAGGTAACGCTGGAGACCGAAAACGGTGCGGCGGTCATTGCACAGATCGCCCCCCGTAAAAACGTTTTTGTGCGCCCGCCGGTGGCAAATCTGGATGTGCTGTTTCTTGTGGCAAGCACTACCCAGCCCACCCCCAGCACGCTGGTGCTGGATAAGCTTTCCGCCATTGCGGTGGATAAGGGCGTACAGCCGGTGGTGGTGTGCACCAAAAGCGACCTTGTCGAGGCGGATTTTCTGGCAAACGCCTACGCAAAGTCCACTCTGCCGTTTATCCGTATCGACTACGAAAGCGGTGCCGGGCTGGACGAAGTGAAGCAGTGGATCAACGGCAGATTGTGCGCCTTTTGCGGCAACTCCGGCGTGGGAAAATCCACCCTGCTGAATGCACTGCTGCCGGACGCTGCCCGCGAGACCAGCGCCATCAGCCAGAAGCTGGGACGCGGCCGACATACCACCCGTGAGGTGACCATCTTTGAAGCCTACGGCGGACGCATTGCCGACACCCCGGGCTTTGCCAGCTTGGAAGCCAACCGCGCCGGATTCATCCCCAAGGAGAATCTGGAGCACGCCTTCCCGGAATTTGGCCCTTATCTGGGTCAGTGCCAGTTTACCGGCTGCTCCCACCGCAGCGAAAAAGGCTGCGCTGTGCGGGCGGCGCTGGCAGAGGGCAAGCTTTCCAAGACCCGGTACGACAGCTACTGCGCCATGTACGACGAAGTAAAGGATGTCAAGGACTGGCAACGCCCGAAAGTGTAAAACGGAAGGAAGAATAAAATGTCCCGTTGTGTGATCCTTTCCGCCTGCCCGGTGCAGCCGGAGCTCAAGCGCCTGCTGCGCAGCGATGATTTTATCATTGCCTGCGATGCGGGCTACCGCAACTGTGTGCGGCTGGGCTGTAAACCGGATATCATTGTAGGCGACTTTGATTCCGCCCCCTGCCCGCAGCAGGATGCGGACGATATCGTTGTTCTTCCCCACGTCAAGGACGACACCGATACCGAATATGCCGCAAAGCTCGCGGCGCAAAAGGGCTTTGACGAGGTGCTTTTGCTGGGTGCACTGGGCGGCAGGCGGGTAGAGCACACCCTTGCCAACCTGTGCACCGGCCTTGGGCTTGAGCAGCGCGGCATCCGTGCCGCCTTGCAGGACGAGCGCTCCCGCATCACCTTTGTGCTGCCGGGCGAGAGCCGCTGCTACCCCAAGGAGGAGTTCTTCTACTTCTCAGCCTTCCCCATGGAGGGGCGCGCCGAGGGCGTGTGCGAAAAAGGTTCCTTTTACGAGCTGGAGGATGCCGTACTCACAGCAGGCTATCCGCTGGGCGTAAGCAACGAGTACGCCGAAGGTTCAAGCTGCATCACCATCAGCACCCGGCAGGGCGCGCTGGTGGTGGTGGAGACCATCGCGGATTGAACCATTCCCGGAACATTTTTGCCTGTCAGACGCTATAATGGGGTAAACATGAGCGAAAGGCGGGGTGGAGATGCAGGTAGTGGTCATTCGCAGCCCGAAAGCGCTGTGCGGCATTCTGCGCAAGCTGTTTGGCATCCGCAAAGAGAACTGAATCCATAAAAGACCGGTGTGTGGCAGCTGCTACACACCGGTCTTTTGCTGTCGGCATACCGCCGCCTGCCGCCGCATACATTCTTACGGAAACGGACAGGGAAAGGAGCACACTGCACATGGAACTGAAGATATTCCGGGACACGCTGCCGCAGGGCGGGGCGGGCTGTACCGTAAAGGCAGAACTTCCGCTGGAGACCGAGATCCGCATTTCGGACGATTTGCCGCCGGTGGGTAAGCTGGTAAAGTGCTTTGTCCACCCGGTGGTGCTGCAGCGGCAGTTGCAGCCGGGCAGACTTACCTTAGAGGGCTATCTGCGATGCACAGTGTTTTACCAGAGCGAAGCGGAAAAAGGCTTGTGCCAGACCGAGCAAAAGCTGCCCTTCACCCGGCAGCTGGAACTGCCGGAGCTGGCTTTTACCGCATGGACAGCCGTGGTGGAAGGGCAGACAGAGTACCTCAACACCCGCGCGGCAGACCCGCGCCGCATCGAGGTGCGAGGTGCCTATGGGCTGGTGGTCACGGTACACACACAGCGCAAGACCGAGGTCATTACGGCGCTGGCAGATGGCGGTATCGAGCAGCAGCTGCGCACACTGCAAGGCGTACGCAGCGTGGCCGTGCTGGATAAGCTGGTCACCTTGGAGGGCGAGCTTGTCTTTGCAAAGCCCCCGGCGGCTGTACTGGACATTACCGGCAACGCCTGTGTAGGGGAGGTAAAGCTGCTTGCCGGCAAGGCTGTGGTTAAGGGGGAGTTGCGGGTGCAGTGCGCGTGGCGGGCAGAAGGGGATACTGCCCTGCAAAGTCAGGCGGCGGCGCTGCCCTTCCAGCAGGTGATAGATCTAGAGGGCATCACCGAGGACTGCCATTGCTTATGTGTGGCAGAGCCGGTGGGGTTTACCCTGTCGCAGGCAGAAAGCGCCGCTGCCCAGCTGACGGCAAACGTCATGCTGCATCTGCGGGCATGGCGCAGCTATCAGCTGCAAGTAGCGGTGGATGCTTTTTCTACCCGGTTTGAAACGGAGCTCACACCGCAGCCGCTTGTCACGGAGCAGCTGCTCTGCACCCTGAACGATACCGCCACCGCCACAGGCTCCGGCCCGCTGCCGGATGCAGGGGCGCAGCTGCGGGCCTGCTTTGTGCACTACGGTCCGCAGCAGACCGTCCAAAAAGGGGAGGGCTGGGTGCTTGCCGCCAAAGCAGTGGTAACAGCCCTTGCAGAAAATACCCTCGGCGAGCTGGAAAGTTACGAGAAAACCTTGGAGGTCAATATCCCGCTGCCCATCACACCGCCGGAGGGAACTATGCTTGTGCCGGAATGCTGGCTCAGCACTGAGAACGTGCAATGCACCTGTGCGGGCGGTACGCTGGAAGCAACGATTACAGTCCGGGCAGAGGGCACGATCTTAGGCTGTGCCACAAGCCCGGTCATGGGCAGTATCACCCTTGGTGACCCGCTGCCCGACACCGACCCCGAGATCGCCTTGCGCATCTACTACGCGCAGGCAGGGGAGGAGGTGTTTGCGGTGGCTCGGCGGTTCCATGTAGCCCCGGCGCAGATCCTTGCGGCAAACCAGCTGGAGGAAGAGCTTACCAGCCTGCCGCAGGCACAGCGGCTGCTGATCCCGGTCATCTGAACGTAAGGCTGTAAACAATCGAAAAAACGCACCCTTTTCCCGGACGGTATGAGCTGCCGCGCTGGGGAGGGGTGTTTTTGTTCGTGCCTGCGCAGAAAAAGCAATGCGAAGAGTTGCTAAAAAGATTGGAAAGAAAACTTATAAAATAAGACGTATTATCGCTGCAAAATATGAGTAATATACGATTAGTATCTTCGACAGGTGATTTGAAATCAACGCAAAACCCTGCACTGATATCGATTTCAACGCATGAGAACACTCAAAAATACGATTTGTATTTTACACTTTGCAGACCATCCATGGATGTGGTATACTGAAGTACAGTTTATAGAATCAGAATGTTTTCTGCCCGGGTCGATCTGCGCTCGGTAGATTGCATTGAGCACAGCAGGCAGAAAATAAAATCATATCGCGGGAGAGTGGAGTACTTGGAACTGGAACAGGCTAAAAAGCGCGTGGAAGAGCTGCGCGCAATGATTGAGAAAAACAACCGGCTTTACTACGATCAGGATGCACCGGAGCTGGAAGATTTTGAATATGATGCCCTGACGCGGGAGCTGAAGGAGCTGGAAGCGCAGTTTCCTCAGTTGATCACAGCAGCATCACCTACCCAGAAGGTGGGCGGCACTGCCAGTAGCAAGCTGCCCAAGGTGACCCATGCCGTTAAGATGGAAAGTCTGCTGGATGCGTTTTCCTTCGACGAACTGCGGGACTTTGACCGCCGCGTCCGCGAAGCCGGGGTAGAGCCGGAATATGTTGTGGAAATTAAGATCGACGGTCTTTCCTGCAGCTTGGAGTACGAGAATGGGCAGCTTGTCCGCGCCTCTACCCGTGGTGACGGCGTGGTGGGCGAGGATGTTACCGCAAACGTGCGTGCCATCCGCAGCATCCCCAAGACCCTTAAAGACGCACCGGAATTTTTGGAGGTGCGCGGCGAGGTGTATATGCCGCACAAGGCCTTTCAGCACCTGTGCGCCGAGCAGGAATTGCAGGGCGCTGCACCCTTCAAAAACCCCCGCAATGCAGCGGCCGGTTCTCTGCGGCAGAAGGATGCCCGTATCACCGGCAGCCGGGGACTTTCTATCTTTGTGTTCAATGTGCAGCAGATCCGGGGTAAAACCCTGACCAAGCACTCAGAAAGTCTGGATTACCTCAAGAGCCTTGGTTTGCCGGTATCGCCGCGCTACCATGTGGTGCATGATATCGAGGACGCCATTTCTGAGATTGAGAACATTGGTCAGAATCGTGCAAAGCTGGATTTCGACATGGACGGTGCCGTTATCAAGGTGAACGATTTTGCCCAGCGGGAGCTGATGGGTTCTACTAACAAATTCCCGCGCTGGGCCATTGCCTTCAAATACCCGCCGGAGGTCAAGGAGACCACCCTGCGCAGCATCGAGGTAGCTGTGGGACGCACCGGCGTGCTCACCCCCACCGCCTGCTTTGACCCGGTATTTCTGGCAGGCACCACGGTAGCCCGCGCCACCCTCCACAACGAGGATTTTATCCGGCAGTTCGGGCTGTGCATCGGGGATACCATTCAGGTGCGTAAGGCGGGCGATATCATCCCGGAGGTCATCGGGGTCACCCATCATGCGGAGGACGCTGAACCCTACACCATGCCCACGGTCTGCCCCTCCTGCGGTGCGCCGGTGGTGCATCTGGAGGACGAAGCCGCCCTGCGCTGTGTGAACCCGGAGTGCCCGGCACAGGCGCTGCGCAATATCATCCATTTTGCATCCCGGGACGCCATGGATATCGATGGCTTGGGCGAGGCAGTGGCCACCCAATTGGTGGAAAAAGAGCTGGTGCATTCTGCAGCGGATATCTACACGCTGACCCGGGAACAGCTGCTGGAACTGGACAAATTCAAGGAGAAAAGCGCGGACAACTTGTTACAGGCCATTACGGCTTCCAAGCAGAACAATCTGGATAAGCTTTTGTTCGGCTTTGGCATCCGCAACATTGGCGATAAGGCAGCCGCGCTGCTGGCAGAACATTTCGGCACGCTGCAAGCTATCCGGGAAGCCACCGCAGAGCAGATCAGCCAGATCGACGGTTTTGGCGGCGTGATGGCGCAGAGCGTGGTGGAATTCTTTGCCAAGGAAGGCACCACCGACCTTGTGCACCGCTTGGCAGATGCCGGGGTCAATATGCAGTGGAATGGCGAACCGAAGGGAGACAAGCTGGCGGGCAAAACGCTGGTGGTCACCGGTACGCTGGAGACCCTCTCCCGCAACGAAGCCGAAGCATTGATCGTGAAAAACGGCGGCAAAGCCAGCGGCTCTGTCTCCAAAAAAACGGCCTATGTGGTGGCTGGTGCGGCGGCTGGCTCCAAGCTGACCAAGGCGCAGGCGCTGGGCGTGCCGGTGCTGACCGAGCAGGAGTTCCTTGCCATGCTGCAAGATGCCCCGGCAGAACAGGAAACGACTTAAAGTGACCTTTCGAATGTCAAAATACAAATAATTTCAAAAGCTTCTGCAACGCTGTTGCAGGGGCTTTTTTGTTTGATTGTTCCCAGTTCTAAGAACGCGCAAAGCGCATACAATGCTAGCACAAAGCTTTCGTGGAAGGAGAAACCAAAGTGGACGAGTATTACCGGGCTGTCAAGGCCCTTCCCGCTTGGCTGGCAGCACCGCTGGCACAGCTGCCTGCACAAACGGCAGTGCGCGTGCAGGAGCTGCGGCTGCGTATAGGCTGTGCGGTCACGTTTACCGTACAAGGACGGCAATGCGCTGCTTCAGTTTTGCCTGGTTGTCCACCGGCATTGGCTGCAATGCGTCTGGATGCGCTGCAGATAGAGGAGATCTTCTACACCCTTTGCAACGGCTCGGTACACACCCATGAAAGGGAGCTTGCCGAGGGCTACCTGACCACTGCCGCCGGCAACCGTGTGGGCGTAGCGGGACAGTTCGTGCAGCGGGAAGGGCAGAGTATTGCGCTGCAAAAGGTCACCTCGCTCAACCTGCGGATCGCACACAGCTGCGCCATCTGCCTGCCGCCCGAGCTGGACAAGCTGTTGGAGCAGCATTTTACCGGGCTGCTGGTGGTGGGAGAGCCCGGCAGCGGCAAGACCACCCTGCTGCGCACCATCGCCCGGACGCTGGCCGAGCGGCAGCGTCTGGTGGCAGTGATAGACGAGCGGGGTGAACTTTTCCCGCCGGAGCAGCCCCTGCCGCCGCTGGAGCGCATTGGCGGGGTGGATAAAGCCCGTGCCGTCCAGATGGCGCTGCGCACGCTGGCACCGCAAGTGATCCTGCTGGACGAGCTGGGCAGTCTGGAGGAAACGATGGCACTGGAACAGGGCTTTTTCAGCGGGGTGGACTTTATTGCCAGCATCCATGCGCCGGATGCCGCACAGGCGCAGTGCCGCCCACAGGTGCAGACCCTGCTGCAACGCGGGATGCTGCGGCAGCTGGTCGTCCTTGCCGGGCGGGAGACGCCGGGCTGCATCCGGGAGGTGCGTGCCGTATGAGCAGCCTTCTGCGCGGGTTTAGTCTGCTTTTGCTCCCGCTGTGCGGCTGGTTGGCGGGGGACGCAGTACAAGCCAAAACTACCTTGCATCTTGCCGCCTTGCAGCGCACCATCACGTTATTACAGCGCATCCGGCAGGAGATACAGTACCGCCGGGCAGACCTGCAAAGCCTCTACCGGCAGCTTTGCCGCGAGGGGGTGTTAGCGCAAACTCACGACGGCACATTGCAGCAGCTGCCTGCACCGGGGCAGCTTTCGGCGACAGAACGCGCCTGCTTCACAGAATGTTTTGGCGGTCTTGGCCGTGCAGAGACCGCACAGGAATGCGAACGGCTGGATTACTATACGGCGCGGTTCGAGGACTATTTGCAGCAGGCACGCCGCGCAGCACAGCGGCAGGCCGGTCTGCCGCACCGTCTGGGACTGGCAGGCGGCATGATGCTGGCGCTGCTCTTTTTGTAAAGGCTGTATGGGACAAAGGAGAATCGGATGGATATCGAGCTTGTGTTCAAAATTGCGGCCATCGGCATCATAGTCGCGGTGCTCAATCAGCTGCTCATCCGCTCCGGGCGGGAGGATCAGGCCATGATGACCACGCTGGCCGGGCTTGTAGTGGTGCTCTCCATTCTCGTCAAGCAGATCAGTGCCCTGTTTACTACTATCCGGTCTCTGTTTGCGCTATGAGCGCGGCAGTTCCGGTACTGACGGCGCTGTTGCTGGCAGCCTTTGCAGGCATTCTATTGCAGCGGTACTCCCCGGCGTTTACACTGCTGCTTTCGCTGGGTGCTGCGGTGTGGCTGCTGCTCCGTCTGGCACAGCCGCTGCGCGGGGTACTGCAAGCATTCGTGCAGCTGGGGCAGCGCACCAATGCGCAAGCATTTTCCTGCCTCTTGCGCAGCGCTGGGATTTTGCTGCTGGCAGATTACGTCCGTACTCTCTGCGAGGAAGCCGGAGCGGATGCCCTTGCATGGTGCGCCGGGCTGGCGGGGCGGTGTCTTGTACTGGCGGCAGTATGGCCGCTGCTGGAACAGATATTCCAGACGATCTGGGGGCTGGTGGGATGAAAAAACGCAGCCTTATCATTTGCGTGGTAATACTGAGCATTCTGTGCAGCAAAACTGCTCTGAAAGCTGCGGCTGCAGAAGTCGCACCGTGGCAGACTTATCTCGAAAAAGCACCTGTGCAGGCCGAGCAGTTTGCGGCAGACCCGTTGGGCACCCTGCTGCGTTTGTTTGCCGCCGAGCCGGTGCAATTGCTGCGGGATGCGCTGCAACAATATGCCGCTATTCTGCTTTTTTTATCGCTTGCAGCCGGGCTGGCATTTCTCTTGCAGGACACTGCCGACAAAGCACTGCTGGAACTGGCTGCTGCCGGTGGCTGTGGCGTTTTATTGTGGCAGGAACTGGACAAGCTTGTCGCCGCGCTGTGTACCCGGATGGCCGGGTGGAAAAGCTATCTGCTGGGTTTTTTGCCGGTATATAGCGGCGTACTGGCGGCTGGCGGGGAGTGGAACGCCGGAGCGGCTGCAAACGGCTTTCTGCTCACGGTGCTGTGTTTTATCGCACAGGCGGTCACTCTCTGGCTGCAGCCGCTGCTGCGCAGCTACCTTGCCATCAGCATGGCCTGCGGCATCAGCTCCCGCAAAAGCCTGTCCGAGGGCTGCACCCTGACCGGGCGGCTACTGCGGCAGGCTATCGGCTGGACGGGCAAAGCATTCGCTGCCCTGATGAGTATTCAGCGCGTGGTAACGGTGCAGTTGGATCGTTCAGCCTCCCGTCTGGGACAGCTGCTGACCGGCAGTGTGCCCATCGTGGGGCAGGCGCTGAGCAGCGCGGCAGACGCGGTGTTGGCCGGGATGCAGCTGCTCAAAAGCACCCTTGGTATTGCCGCATTGCTCAGCATCGGGGCAGAGTTTGCGCCCTTGTATCTCGGGCTGCTGGTACATCTGTTTTTTCTGTCCTGCTGTAGCTGGCTTGCCGGGATCGGCGGGCTGGAGCATTGCCATAAGCTGCTGCAATGCTTTGCTGAAGCCGCGCGCTGCATGGCGGCAGTCACGGCCTTGTTTTTCATGTTGTTTGTGGTGGGCATCGTGCTGCTGATGCTGACAGGGGGTGGTTAGATGCAGGCATTTCAGCGGGCTGCGGCAGTGTTCTGCATGGCGTGCATCGGGGCGGAGCTGGTCAGTCTTTTTGGCGGACAAGGCTGGGCTGGCCGGTGCATAAAAGCCGTAGCCGGGCTATATATTTTAGCAGTCCTTCTTGCGCAGCTGCCGCACCTGCAGGGCAGGGTCGCGGCCGCTTTTTCGGGCAATACAGCCCCGGCGGCTCTGTCTGCTATACAGTCGGATGTACTGGAAACGGAGATCTTGACCCAGACCAAAGCCCGGCTGGAGGAGTATTGCGCCGTACAGTGCCGTCAACAGTTCGGGCTGGATATTCGTGTGACAGTCACACTGGAAAAAGCCGGGCAGCAGGTCGTGGTAAAAAAGGCTGTTGCTGCTTTCCCGGCGGGCTGCACCGCCGCCCAAAAGCAGGCAGCGCTCAGCTTTTTGCAGCAGACGCTGGGTGCTCCCACGGCAACGGAGGAGAGCACACCATGAAAAAGAACGAATTACTTTCCGTTTTTCGCTCTCTGCAAAGCAGCAAGGGCCGCACTTCGCTGGCGGTGGCTGTCGGTGTGCTGGCAATGCTGCTGCTTTTGCTGTCGGAACTTTTACCCGGTGGCGATACGCAGAAAGCGGCGGCATCCACCGCCCAAACAGCCACCGTCAGCCAGTATCAGACCCAGCTGGAGCAGCAGCTGGAAGGGCTTATCAGTCAATTGCAGGGAGCGGGGCGCACCACGGTCATGGTCACCCTGACCACCGGAGAGGAGACCGTCTATGCGGTGGACACCCAGACCGGGGAGCTGCAGCAGCAGGAGACCCATGTTCTTTTGCAGGATGGCTCTGCGCTTGCCGAGACAACCTATCTGCCGCAGGTCTGCGGGGTCGCCGTGCTGTGTGAGGGCGGGGGAGATGTCCGCATTGCAGCCCGCATCACCGAGTTGCTGCATTCGCTGCTGGATCTGCCCACGAACCGCATCTGTGTGGAACAGCGCAAGCGCTGAGCCGCTGCTTTGATCAAGTACCGAAATAGTTTTACCGAAAACCCAAAGGAGGAAGCGTTTTATGAGAGCACTTTCCAGAAACACCCGCAGGGTCACCGCCCTGACACTGGCGGCGGCACTGGTCATTGCCGTCTACTTAAACTGGCAGTATGCCCGGGCGGACATCACCCCGCAGACAGAGGACGACACCCTCATGGTCTCGGCAGAGCCGGTGGAAGCAGATGCCGAGACCACCATCACGGATGCGCTGCCCACAGAAGCAGAAGCGGCCTCCGGTGCCAGCAAAAACTACGGCGAAGCACAGCTTGTCAGCGTTGCAAACGACAGCGGCACCCGCTTTTTTGAACAGGCCCGTCTCAAGCGGGAAAAGGCACACGATGAAGCCATGGACACCCTGCAAAAGAGTCTGAAGTCCTCCTCCCTGACAGCGGAGGAGAAAAAGGAGTACACCGCACAAATGGCGGCAGGGCTGGAAGATCTGAACGCAGAAAATGAGATCGAGACACTGGTGCGCGCCAAGGGCTTTGCGGACTGCCTGTGCTTTTTACAAGCAGGGCGGGCAGACTTGACCGTGATGACGGCAGGCGAGCCGCTTACGGCGGCACAGGTGGCGCAGATCCGGGATGTAGTGATGAACAAAAGCAGCGTGACCGCCCAGAATATCACGGTGGTGGAGGTAAAGTAAGCACACTCTATTTATGCGGACACCCCGGCGGCGCAGGTGCAGTTTTTCTTGCAGGCAGAAAGCTGTATGCGCTGCCGGGATGCCATTCCGTGCTGATTTCCATCTTCTTTTCCAAACAAGTATTGAAATTGCCCCCGCATTGATGGTATAATAACTCTATCAAAAATGAATGCTGCGTGCCTTTATGCACCGCACAAGGGCGCGTTTGAACACAAAAGGCGGGCACGGCAGACCGGTTCCAACAATTTGAGACCGCCGCCGGAGCAGCCTTTGGATGGAGGACAGCACAATGGATTTACAGAACATGGATCTTCAGGGCGGCAGCCTTCAGATTTCGACCGAGGTCGTGGGTAAGATCGCCCGCTGCGCCGCACTGGAAGTGGATGGCGTTGCCGAGGTATCCTGCGGCGTGCAGAACAAAAAGCTGAAAAGCCTGCTGGAATCTGCCAGCATCCAGCCGCCTGTGGTGGTGGAGATGCGGGACGGCACAGCCAGCATCACCCTGCACCTGATGATGCAGTTCGGCGCACGGATCCCCTCTGTGGCTGAAAAGGTACAGGAGAACGTCAAGTCTGCTGTACAGAACATGACCAATGTGACGGTCAGCCGCGTGGATCTGGTCATTGCAGGCCTTACCGAAGCGCAGTAACAAATTCGGCAAAAAATCATATCAGAAACGATCCTCCTCCCGGCACGCCCGGCGGGGAGGGTTTGTATTGCGAAAGGAACATTATGGAAAATATTCTGCCCCGTAGAGAAGCCCGTGAAAACGCCTTTTTGCTGGCGTTTTCGCAGACCTTTGGTGACATTCCTCTTGCCGAGGCACTGTCCAACCATGCCGAGAACGATGAAGAGCATCCTGTGGATGCATTCAGCCGTCTGCTGCTGAATGCCTACTATGATCATTCCGCAGAGGTGGATGACGAGATCCGTGCCCATCTGCGCAACTGGACCATGGAGCGTCTGCCCCGCGTCAGCCTGACCGTGCTGCGTCTGGCTGTGGCCGAGATGCTGTTCGGCGGCGAGAACAAGCCCGGCGTTGCCATCAATGAGGCTGTGGAGCTGACCAAGAAGTACGGCGCGGGCGAGGACTACCAGTTTGTGAATGGCCTGCTGGGTGCTGTGGCACGCGACCACGGTCTGAGTGATGAAGCCGTCGCGGAGTCGGCTGAACAGTGAGCCGTTATACGCTCGGGGTCGATACAAGCAACTATGCAACCTCTCTGGCAGTTTTTGATACAGCCGGGGAGGTTGTTTGTGCAAAAAAGCGCTTTTTGCCGGTAAAAGCCGGGCAGCTTGGCCTGCGGCAGAGCGATGCACTGTTCCATCATACGGCGGCTCTGCCGGAGATGCTGCAGGAATTGGCGCAGGAATTCGACCTGACAAAAATAGATGCCGTAGGCGTTTCGCAAAAGCCGCGCCCGGTGGAGGGCAGCTATATGCCCTGTTTTCTGGCTGGTGTCAGCGCCGCAACTGCCTTTGCGGCGGCGCGGGACATTCCGCTGATCTACACCACCCATCAGCAGGGACACGCTGCGGCGGCGCTGTATGCCGCAAAGGGCGAGACGCTGTTCTCCCAGAAGGTGCTGTTGTTCCATATCTCCGGCGGCACCACGGATCTTTTGCTGTGCAATCAGGTGCGTACCATTACCACCATTGGCACCAGTACCGATCTGTACGCCGGTCAGGCGGTGGATCGCGTAGGCGTACGACTGGGCTTTGGCTTCCCCGCAGGTGCCGAGGTCTCGCGCCTTGCTGCGCAGTGCACCGAGGAGATCCGCCCAAAATCCAGCGTAAAGGGGCTGCAATGCAGCCTTTCCGGGCTGGAAAACCAATGCAACGCCCTGCTTGCGACCGGAAAAGCACCGGAATACGTCTGCAAGTACTGCCTGCTCTGCGTAGCGGATACTGTTGTCCGCATGACGAAGGCTGCGCAGAAGGAATACCCCGGCTTGCCGGTGGTCTGTGCCGGCGGCGTGATGAGCAGCGATATCATCCGCACATGGGTGCAGCAGCGTCTGCCGCAGGTCTATTTTGTGCCGGGGCAGTATTCCAGCGATAACGCCATCGGCGTATCCATTCTTGCTGCGCGGGAGGCCGGGCTATGGCTGATGTGATCTCGGTATCAGAGCTGAACCATTATGTCAAAACGCTTCTGGACGTCAACGACAGTCTGTTTGATCTTGCCCTGCGCGGCGAGATCGCAAACTTTGTGCAGAACGCCCGCAGCGGACACTGCTATTTTTCTCTGCGGGACGAAGCCTGCAGCGTAAAAGCAGTGATGTTTCGCACCGATGCCCGCCGTATGGCGTTTCGCCCAGAGGAAGGGATGCGGGTGGTGGTGCGCTGCCGTGCTACCCTTTACGAGCGGGACGGCGCGTTTCAGGTCTATGCGAACGAAATGTTCCCGGACGGTCTGGGCGCGGCACAGCTTGCGCTGGAACAGCTGAAGGCTCGGTTGGAAAAGGAAGGTCTGTTCGACCCCGCACATAAAAAGCCGCTACCTGCGTACCCCAAATGTATTGGTGTCGTCACCAGTAAAACCGGGGCGGCGCTGCAGGATATCCGCAACGTGATCAGCCGCCGCTGGCCGTCTGTCCGGCTGCTGCTGTGCCCGGTAACGGTGCAGGGCTTTGAAGCCGCCCGGCAGATCGCTGCCGCCATCCACACACTGGATCAGAGCGGGCGGGTGGACGAGATCATTGTGGCACGGGGCGGCGGCAGCAGGGAGGACCTGTGGGTGTTCAACGCTGAGGAGATCGCCCGGGCGGCGTTTCGCTGCAAAACGCCGCTGATCAGCGCTATCGGACACGAGATCGACTACACTCTTCTGGACTTTGTGGCCGACCAGCGTGCACCCACACCGTCTGCTGCCGCAGAGCTTGCAGTGCCGGATCGGGAAGAGCAACAGCGCATTTTAAAAAATATTGAAGAAAATATTCACAAAAATATACAAAAACGGCTCGCGTTGTGTTATAATGGTCTGGAACAATACAACTTTTTGTTGGAGCAGAACGCGCCAGATAAAATCTTACAGCAGTATTCAAGCCGTCTACAGCAGATGCAACAGGCCATTCAGACGCGGCAAAAAGTGCGTATGAATGATAAAAACGTGCAGCTGCAGCACGCGGCTGCACTGGCGTCATCACTGGATCCGTACCGTGTGCTGGCTCGCGGCTATGCTCTGGTGACCGATGCAAAAGGCAAGGTCTGCACCATGGAGCAGCTGCAGCCGGAGCAGACCATCTGCGTGCGCAGTCGGCAATATCAGGCACGATGCCGTGTAGAAACGGTGGAGGAGATCAATGAGAGCACCCAAAAGCTTTGAAGAAGGAATGGATCGGCTGAACGCGATCCTTGCGCAGATGCAGCAGGAGGATACCTCGCTGGCAGATTCCGTCAAGCTGTATGCGGAAGCTGCCACCCTGATGCAGTACTGCCACGCGACACTGGAAAAAACGTCGCTGCAGATCGAGGAGATCAATGCAAGGCTCGCACAGACCGTAGAAGCACCACAGGAGCAGGAGGAAGAATAATGGAATACAAGGCGCAATATCAGGAATATCTGCTGCAGGCTACGGCTGCACTGGATGCTGCCAGTGCCCGTTTTCTGCCCGAGGAATCGGAGGTGTGCAGAGCAGCCCGCTATAGTCTGCTGGGCGGCGGAAAGCGCATCCGCGCAATTCTGACGCTCAGCGTTTGCGATATGCTGGGCGGTGAGATGCAGGCGGCCGCACAGTTTGCAGCAGCTGTGGAGATGCTGCATTGCTACTCGCTGATCCACGACGATCTGCCCTGCATGGACAATGATGATCTGCGCAGGGGACGCCCTTCCTGCCACAAAGCCTTCAGCGAGTCAACGGCAATGCTTGCCGGTGATGTGCTGCTGACCGAGGCCTTTGAGGTGATCGCCAATGTGCCCGCTGCACCGCAGATCTGCGTAGCAGCCGCCCGTGCGTTGGGCGCAGGTGCCGGCAGCTGCGGCATGGTCTACGGACAGGAGCTGGATCTGAAATATGAAGCGCTGGCAGCCACCGAGGAACAGCTGCGCCTTATCCATCGCAACAAGACCGGTGCGCTGATCAACGCCGCCGTCCAGATGGGCGCTGCTGCGGCCGGTGCAGCACCGCAGCAGTGTGAGATACTGGCATCCTACGCATACGGGCTGGGACTGGTGTTCCAGATCGTGGACGATGTGCTGGATGTTACCAGCACTCCAGAGCAGCTGGGCAAGCCCATTGGCAGCGACAGTGAAAACGGTAAGACCACCTTTGTCACTCTGTACGGAGTGGACGGTGCAATGGCGCTGGCGCAAAAGCTGAACGAGCAGATCTGTAGTGATCTGCATCAGCATTTTGGTGCAAAGGCGGCTTTCCTGCAGCAGCTGGCACAGCAGCTTCTGGTGCGCAAAAACTAAAGAAAAAGGAATACGGATATGCAGCTTATTCAAAACATCTTATCGGCCAATCAGATCTTGACCGCATCGCTTCTCAGTTGGTTCGTTGCACAGGTATTAAAGACGATCATCAACTTTATTCTGCTGGGCAAGTTTCAGCTGGAGCGGATGTGGGGCGATGGCGGTATGCCCAGCGCACACAGTGCGACCGTCTGTGCTATGGCCATTGTTACCGGGCGCAGCGCTGGGGTCTCCTCGCCCATTTTTGCGGTGGCCTGCGTGGTGGCTATTATCACCATGCACGATGCTATGGGCGTCCGGCACGAGACCGGCGAGCAGGCAAAGGTGCTGAACCAGATGATCGCCCAGTGGATCGATGTGAGCGAGAAAAACGCTCCCTTTTTGCAGAATATGCATCTGAAGGAAATGGTCGGCCACACGCCGCTGCAGGTCGTGGCAGGCGTGCTGCTCGGCTCGCTGGTGGGCTTTTTGTTCCCAGTCGTGTGATGAAATGCGGCCTTCTGCAGAAGCTGCTTTGTATTTGCGACAGAGCAGCGCAGAATGGCTGCGGTAGAAAAAGCGAAAGAACAAACGCATAAAGGACGTGTGAATATGGAATCGTTGCTGGACAAGATCGATCAGCCCAGCGATCTTAAAAAGCTGAATGCACAGCAGGTGGAGAAGCTTTGCGCGGAGATACGGCATTTTATGCTGGAGAATATCTCCAAGACCGGTGGACATCTGGCCTCTAATCTTGGCACTGTAGAGCTGACCGTGGCACTGCACCGAGTGCTGGAAACGCCGAAGGATAAGATTGTATTTGATGTGGGACATCAGTGCTACACCCACAAGCTGCTTACCGGACGCCGGAAGCAGTTTGACCATTTGCGGCAGCTGGATGGCATTTCCGGCTTCCCAAACCCCAACGAAAGTGTGCACGATGCCTTTATTGCCGGACATGGCAATACAGCACTTTCGCTGGCCATTGGCATGGCATGGGCAAAAAAGATCAAGCATGAGCCCGGACTTGTGGTGGCACTGATTGGTGATGGCGCCTTTACCGGCGGCATGGTGTACGAGGGCATGAACAACATCGGCGGGCTGGACAATCTGCTTGTGATCCTGAATGATAACAAGATGTCCATCTCCAAAAATGTAGGTGCGCTGGCGCGGTATTTGACCCATCTGCGCACGACTACGGCATATTACGACGCCAAGGACAATGTGCGCAGCTTTCTGGACGGTGTGCCATTGATCGGCCCGCCGATGAAAAAATCGCTGATGGGCGCAAAAACACTGGTGCGCCGCGCTATGTACCACTCCACCATGTTTGAGGATATGGGCTTTGAGTACATCGGCCCGGTAGACGGCCATAATGTGGAAGAGCTGGAGCGCACTCTGCGCTCGATCTACCAGCGGCCGGGTCCGCACTTTTTGCACGTTGTGACCAAAAAGGGCAAGGGCTATCAGCCGGCAGAGATGAACCCGGGCAACTATCACGGTGTATCTGCCTTTGACCCGGATGGAATGCCGGACCCGGAGGTTGCGCCGAAGGAGTCCTTCTCCACAGTTTTTGGTAAGCTGCTGGTGCAGGAGGGAACACAAAACCCGAAGCTCTGTGCGATCACTGCTGCCATGAAGTACGGCACCGGACTGCAGTTCTTTGCCCACCGCCACCCGCAGCGCTTTTTTGATGTAGGTATGGCAGAGCAGCACGCTGTTACTTTTGCGGCAGGCCTTGCCAGTCAGGGAATGCTGCCGGTGGTGTGCATCTACTCCACCTTCCTGCAGCGCTCCTATGACCAGATCATCCATGATGTCAATCTGCTAAAGGAAAATGTGCTCTTTGCCATTGACCGTGCGGGCTTTGTTCCTGCAGACGGCGAGACCCATCAGGGCATCTACGATGCAGCCTTCCTCAGCCAGCTTAACATCCCGGTCTATGCGCCTTCCAACTACGAAGAACTGCAATACTGGCTGCACTATCTGCTGCAGGATACAATCTCCGGCCCTCGTGCCATCCGCTACCCCCGCGGCGGCGAGAACACAAAGCTGGCGCAGTATCCCTGCACAAAGCAGGAGTACGACTTTTTGCAGCAGCTACCTGGGGCAGAGATCCTTCTGGTCAGCTATGCAGACGAGCTGGAGGATCTGCTGGATGCTGCCGACCAATTGAACGCTGCATCGCAAAATGCGGATGTTCTAAAACTTGTAAAGCTGTATCCCTTTACAGATAAACTTATCGATGCTGTGTCGAAATATAAAATCGTGCTGTTTGCAGAGGAGTGCGTTGCTGCCGGCGGGATCGGTGAGCATCTGGCTTACGCTTTGCAGCAAAACGGCTGGAATGGCCGCTTTTTGCACTGTGCTGTCCGCACAGCCTGTCTGCCCCATGCAACCGTCCCGCAGATCAAGCAATGCACCGGTCTGGATGCTGCGGATATTGTGCAGGCAGTCCGGGCTGCCCTCACGAAAGGAGAAAACGAGCTGTGAAAATTCGGTTGGACCAATATCTTGTGCAGAACGGACTTGTGCAGAGCCGGGAGCGCGCCAAAGCTTTGATCATGGCCGGTGTGGTTTTTGTCAACCAGCAAAAGGTGGACAAGGCCGGCGAGATGATCAAGGAAGACGCAGTTGTCGAGGTGCGCGGTCACGATATCGGCTATGTCAGCCGCGGCGGCCTGAAGTTGGAAAAGGCTATGAAGTGCTTCCCACTTACCCCTGACGGCAAGGTGTGCATGGACATCGGTGCGTCCACCGGCGGCTTTACCGACTGTATGCTGCAAAATGGCGCAGTGAAGGTGTATGCCGTGGATGTTGGCTACGGTCAGCTGGCATGGAGCCTGCGGACGGATGAACGCGTGGTAAACATGGAACGCACGAACATCCGCTATGTCATGCCGGAGGATCTGGCAGAGCCCATTGAGTTTTTCAGTGTGGATGTTTCCTTTATTTCTCTGCACCACATTTTCCCGGTGGCACAGCGCATCACAACCCCGGACGCCATGGGCGTCTGTCTGGTGAAGCCGCAGTTTGAGGCAGGCCGCGAAAAGGTGGGCAAAAACGGTGTGGTGCGCGACCCCGCCGTGCACCGTGAGGTGCTGCACAATGCCATGTCTTATGCTGCAGAAAACGGCTTTGTAGTGCGCGGGCTGGATTACAGCCCGGTCAAGGGGCCGGAGGGGAATATCGAGTACCTGATGTTTGTGCAGAAGAGCGATCAGCCCGCAGTGCTGGATGATGAAGCTGCCGCACAGGTGGTGGCGGCAAGCCATACCACACTGGATCGATGAGACTCAGCCGTCAGCAAAGGAGAAGCCGGTATGACGATCTACATTTCGCCCAATCCGGGCAAGACCTCCGCAAGCGAGATCGCGCTGCGTGCGGCGCAGATCCTGCTGACCCACGGTGCCGCTGTGCTGATGAGCGATGCTCTGCGGAAAAGCTGCAGCACGGCAGGGGTCGTTTATCTGCCGCTGGAGCAGTGTCTGGAACGCACGGATGTGATCCTGACCATCGGCGGGGATGGCACCATCCTGCACGAAGCAAATCTTTCGCTCCGGTACGCAAAGCCCATCCTCGGCATCAATCTGGGACGCTGCGGTTTTCTGGCCACCTGCGAGATCGGCGAAATGGAAACAAAGCTGGCCGCCGTGGCACGTGGCGAGTTTCAGCTGGACAACCGGATGCTTTTATATGCCCGGGTGCTTGGTCAGGATGGCTGGGAAGGTCATGCCCTCAACGATGTAGTTGTGACCAAGGGGCGCTTGCAGCAGGCCATCGACTTCAGCATTTACTGCGATGATATTCTGGTAGAGCACTACCGGGGCGACGGTGTCATTGTGGCGACCCCCACCGGCTCTACGGCCTACTCGCTGGCAGCCGGCGGCCCGATTCTGGACTCGCAGACCAAGGGCGTTGTAGTGACCCCTATCTGCCCTCACAGTCTGGCCAGTCCGGCCATGGTGTTTGCGCAGGAGCGCAAGCTGAATGTCTGCGTGGGACAGGTGGCAGATGATGAAGTGTTTATCAGCTGTGACGGTGGTGTGGGCTGCCCCCTCAAGGCGGGTGCCACCGCAGAGATCCGCCTGTCTGATCAGAACGTCAAGCTTATCACTTTTGGGCGGGCAGACCAGTTTCAGGCCATTGACCAGAAACTGCGTAAAAGACAATAACACGGGAGGCGATTTTTAAGATGGCACGCAGCCGCAAAGAAGATACAAAAACAAAAGCGGAACGCTTGCAGACGATCCTGCGTCTGGTGCAGGAGCATCCCATCAGCCGACAGGAGGTGCTGCTGGAGCACCTGCGGAACGAGGGCTTTGAGGTGACGCAGGCCACCGTTTCCCGCGATATCCGGGAACTGTGCCTTGTAAAGGCAGCTACTACCGAGGGCTATCGCTATGTTTCCAGCCGGAACGAAAGCTTCAACCCCAAGACCCAAGGGCGCTTTGAAACCATCTTCCACGAGTCTGTTCTGGAGGTGGATTATGCCGGGCACGTTGTGCTGGTAAAATGCTATTCCGGCATGGCCAATGCCGCCTGCGAGGTTTTTGACGCTTTGCAGTGGAAAAACGTTGTCGGCACCCTTTCCGGTGATGACACCTTTTTAATCGTTGCGCGCTCTGAGCGCGATGCCAAGACCATTTGTTCGGAGCTGACCCGTTATGTGGGACAGAGATGACGGTAGGAGAACGAAGCCATGCTGAGCAGCCTGCAAATTGAAAATGTTGCCGTGATCCAGAAGGCAGAGGTGCACTTTGAACCGGGGCTGAACGTACTGACCGGCGAGACCGGTGCGGGCAAATCCATCCTGATCGATTCCATCAATGCGATCCTTGGCAACCGCACCTCTAAAGACTTGGTGCGTACCGGGGCTTCAAAGGCGGTGATCCGCGCCGCCTTTGAACAGGTGCCGTCTGCTGTGCTGGATAAGCTGGAGCAGTCCGGCTATGAGCGCTCCGAAGCACTGCTGCTCAGCCGCGAGATTACCGCTGAGGGTAAAAGCAGCTGCCGCATCAACGGAATGCCGGCTACCGCAGCTGTTCTGCGGGATCTGTGCGGCGGTCTGATCAACATCAACGGTCAGCACGATTCCGTAGGTCTGCTCAATCCGGCGCACCATCTGGGGATTCTGGATGATTATGCGCAGAATCGCACTGTTTTTCAGGAGTACTACACCCTGTACCGGGAACTGGTGCAGGTCAAGCGGGAGCTGGATGCTCTGATCACCGACGAAGCTGAAAAGCAGCGCAAGATCGATCTGCTGCAATATCAGGTGCAGGAAATTGAGGATGCCGGACTGACTGCCGGTGAGGAGCAGACACTGGAAAACCGCCGGAAGGTGCTGTCCAATGCATCTGCCATCCGGGATCGTCTGGCACAAAGCTATGCGCTGCTATCCGGCAGTGATGACGCTGCAGGTGCGGTGGATCTGCTGGGGGAAACCTCTAACGCAGTGGATGCCGCTGCGCAGTTGGACCCTGCGCTTACAGCCGCCGCTGGGCAGCTGCTGGACTTATATTATAATGCCAAGGACGTGGCCGCAGATCTGATCGGGCGGCTGGATGCCTACGACACCAACGATGCAGAGCTGGACGAGGTGGAGCAGCGGCTGGATCTTTTGTACCGGCTGAAGCGCAAATACGGCAGCACGGTGGAGGACGTGATCGCTTTCGGGCAGAAGGCCCGGGAGGAGCTGGATAGCATCCAGCATTCCCAGCAGCGCTATGATGCCTTGCAGGCGGAAAAATTGCGTCTTTACGCAAAAGCGCGGGAAAAAGCAGAGGTGCTGACCCAGACCCGGCTGAAAGCCTTTGAGGAATTGAACACCCGCATTTCCGGCACGCTGGACTTTTTGAATATGCCGGGCGTGCGCATGACCTTGCGGCACACCCGCGGTCCGCTGGCCAGCCACGGGCAGGACAGCGTTGAATTCTACATCTCAACAAACCCCGGTGAAGCGCCTAAGCCGCTGGCTAAAATCGCGTCCGGCGGCGAGCTGAGCCGTATCACCCTTGCCATCAAGAACGCAATGGCCGATAAGGACGCTGTGCCAACCGTGATCTATGATGAGATCGACAGCGGCGTGTCCGGCAAGGCGGCGGGACGCATCGGTGAGGTGCTGCGCCAGAGCGCACAGGGACATCAGATCCTGTGCATCACCCATACGGCGCAAATCGCAGCGCTGGCCGACTGCCATCTGCTCATCCAGAAAAACGTGTCCAACGAGCGCACCTATACCGAGATCCATCCGCTGGACGAAAATGGCCGCGTAGAAGCCTTGGCGCGTCTCATCTCCGGCGACCATGTCACCGAACTTTCCCGCGCCAATGCACGGGAAATGCTGCAGGAGCGCAAGCACAGCGGTTGATTCATAGGAATGCATTTATGCAGAAAAAGACAGCTCTTGACAAGGCGGCGGTCTTGTGATAGAGTAGACACTGTTAATGGCGATGAAGGGAACAAGTACCCTGAAGCGTTCTGTCCAGAGAAGTCCCGGTTGGTGCAAGGGATCACAGAACAGCAGGGGAAATACCTCCCGGAGCTGCAGGCTGAATGCGTAAGGCTAGTAGGTTGTGCCGCGTGCGAGCGTTAAAGACGCAGGAGTGTCACTCTACTCTGGGGTGTGCACTCGTAAGGCCGTTTCTGTGAGGAAACGGCAAACAGAGGTGGTACCGCGAAGTTATCTCGCCCTCTGCCAAATTTATTTTTGGCAGAGGGCGTTTTTGTTTCCTCTGCCCCAAAAACAGGAGGTTTTTCCCATGACGCTGTACGAAGAACTGAAAGCTCGTGGTCTGGTAGCGCAGATCACCGATGAGGAGATCATCGACCTGATCAACAATGGCAAGGCTACCTTTTACATCGGCTTTGACTGCACTGCCGACAGCCTGACCGCCGGCCATTTTCTGGCACTGACCCTGATGAAGCGCCTGCAGCTGGCCGGCAACAAGCCCATCGCCCTGATTGGCGGCGGCACTACCATGATCGGTGACCCCTCCGGCCGCACCGATATGCGCAAGATGCTGACCAAGGACGATATCGCCCACAATGCCGCCTGCTTTAAAAAGCAGATGGAAAAGTTCATTGATTTCTCCGAGGGCAAGGCTCTGATGGTGAACAACGCCGACTGGCTGCTGGATCTGAACTACGTTGAGCTGCTGCGCGAGGTGGGTGCCTGCTTCTCCGTGAACAATATGCTGCGCGCCGAATGCTACAAGCAGCGCATGGAGAAGGGTCTGTCCTTCTTAGAGTTCAACTACATGATCATGCAGAGCTACGACTTCTACTATATGTTCCAGCACTACGGCTGCAATATGCAGTTCGGCGGCGACGACCAGTGGAGCAATATGCTGGGCGGCACCGAGTTGATCCGCCGCAAGCTGGGCAAGGACGCCTATGCCATGACTGTGACCCTGCTGACCGACTCTCAGGGAAAGAAGATGGGCAAGACCGCCGGCAACGCTGTCTGGCTGGATCCCAACAAGACCAGTCCCTTTGAGTTCTACCAGTACTGGCGCAACGTGGGCGATGCCGATGTGATGAAGTGCATTCGGATGCTCACCTTCCTGCCGCTGGAGCAGATCGAAGAGATGAGCACTTGGCAGGATCAGCGCCTGAACGAAGCCAAGGAGATCCTTGCTTACGAGATGACCAGCATGGTGCATGGCAAGGAGGAGGCCGAAAAGGCTCAGAATGCTGCCCGTGCACTGTTCAGCGGCAACGCGATGGATACCGAGCATATGCCCAGCACCCAGCTGACCGAGGCTGACCTGACGGACGGCGCTATCGGCATCCTGACCCTGATGGTCAAGGCCGGTCTGGCTGCTTCCAACGGCGAAGCACGCCGTCTGGTGGTGCAGGGCGGTGTTCTGGCAGACGGCGAAAAGGTCGCTGCTCCCACTGTCAGCTTTACCGCAGAGCAGCTTGCCAAGGGCATCGTCATCAAAAAGGGGAAAAAGATCTACCACAAGGTAACGCTGTAAAAAAGCATTATTAAAAATGGTCCAGAAACGTCTGTAGGCGTTTCTGGACCATTTTTTACATTTTAGCACGTAACAGCCGCTGATGGCCTGCAAATCAAACCGGAAACGCAACTGCCCCCTCCGGCCTATTGCTGTTACAGCTCGTACGCCTTTTTCAGCGCTTCATAGGCAGCATCTTCGTTTTCAGCGTGGACGAGCAGAGAGATATCCAGATCGCTGGTGGTGATCAGCAATACCTCGATACCAGCCATAGCCAGTGCGTTCAGCGCCCGCGCAGCCACGCCGCAGCTGGTGACCATATCCTCGCCGAACAGATTCAGCTTAGAGTAGCCCACGCTGATCAAAGGAGAAGCCTTGGCGTCCTTATCCAGATTTGCCGCTGAGATCGCCTTCATCACCAGTGGCAGATCGCTGCTGGATGCGGTAAAGCTGAAATCAATGGTAGTGCCATGGGGGGCGCTTTGGCTGATCATGTCCACCACCACGCCGGTCTCTGCAAAGATATCCAGATAGCGGGACAGACTGTTGCCCCGGAACGCCACGTCCTGCACGCTGATCATCATCAGGTCAGTCTCGATATTGATCTTCGATACTCCGTACATAAAAAGTCCTCCGTTCTGCCCGGGCTACCGGGCAACGCTCAATCATTTCACATTTTTATGTAAGTACTATCGCAATTCAACTTTTAATGCAACAGCGCTGCATTGCATAGCACAAATACGCCGCTTTTATGTTACACTAATTCTTGTCTTGCGACAAAAAGGATGCACTGATATTATTTTGCGCGATTTTTTGTATCCTGTCAAGGCTGAAATCAGAATATTTTGCCCGCACACCATGCGCTGCCGCCAATTCCTGCGTGTAATCGCGCAAAAGATAGGTGCGCACATTGGCTTTTCCTGCATCGTAATGTGTCACGGTGGGGTGCAGCTGCGGCGCAAGCACTGCACATTGCACTGAGCCGTTCGGCTGTGTGGTCTTTTGCAGCTGCAAGGTCAGGATAGCGCCCACCAGCTGATCCGGGCGGCTCTGAGTGCTGAGAAAATTGCCCAGCGAGTAGGCCACAAAACTCCGCCGCCCATCTGCTGCGGTAAGCCACTGGGCATCCTGCAGCACATGAGGGTGGGTGCCCACAATGACATCCGCACCCCAGTCTGCCAGCTGTTGCGCCAGTGTGCGCTGGCTGTCCACGATGGCGTGGCTATCCTCTACACCCCAGTGAACCCCAACCACCACAAAATCCGCCTGCTGGCGTGCCAAACGCACCTGCCGCTCGATCACGTCGGTCTGGCTGGTGTAGATGATATTGGCCGTCATATTCTTGTTCTGGCGGATGCCGTTGGTGTGCTCGGTGTAGGAGAGATAGGCGATGGTGACGCCGTTGACGGTTTGCAGCGGGATGCGGTCATAGTCCTCTTCGCCGCGCCACAGACCGGTGGTGACCACGTCCTCCGGCATGGACTCCCAGAACTGTAGAGTGGCTGCAATACCGGACGCGCCCTTGTCGTAGGTGTGGTTATTGGAAAGGCTGAACACCCGCACCCCGGCGCGGTACAGCGCCCGCGCACAGTCGCCCGGGGTGGAAAAGCTGGGGTAGGTGGACGGTGCAAGGGTGTCGCTGCAAAGTGTCTCCTGATTGATCCAGTTCACATCCTGCTCGGCATAAAAAGGAGCGATGTGCTCATAGCAGTAATCAAAGCTGTACTTTCCATCTTCGCCTGCCCGACGGGCGGCCTGTTTGTAGATAGGAGCATGGATCAGGTTGTCTCCTGTTGCAGAAAACCGGATTGTTTCCACTACGGGCTGCGGTTCAGGCTCCGGCTCCGGGGGCACGATGGATGAAGCAGGGGATAGCGCATCCTCCGGCGGCTCTATGCCGCCCACCGGCACATCTTCTCCCGGCAGCCTTGTCCAGATTCCCAGACACAGCGCTATCACGCTCACAGTCAGAAACGACAGCACCACTACCCGGAGTGTCTGCTTTCGGCCGCGCTTATAAACAGCCGGACGCCGTTTTAAAGGCTCCTGCTTCATCGTTCACCTCTTCTCCCGGTGTATACCGGGGCAGTTCTTTTTTTAGAGAGCGGCGATCAAGTCGCCCATATCGTACAGCCCCGGCTCTTTTTTTGCCAGATAGACCGCAGCATTCACGGCACCGTTGGCAAAGATGCTGCGGGAGTAGGCAGTGTGCCGCAGGGTGATCACCTCGTCCGGGCCGCAGAACAGCACCTCGTGGTCGCCCACGATGCTGCCGCCGCGCACAGCGCTGATGCCAATCTCCCTTGGGTCGCGCTTCTGGCGCACGGAAGAGCGGTCGTACACATAATGGTACGCGCCGTCATTCTGCTCGTTGATGGCATCGGCCAGCATCAGCGCCGTTCCGCTGGGTGCATCCAGCTTGTTGTGGTGATGCTGCTCCACGATCTCGATATCATAATTGATGCCCAGCACAGCAGAGGCACGCTTGCACAGCTCGGCCAGCACGTTGATGCCCATGGACATATTGGCGCTCTTGAACACCGGAACGCTGCGGGACAGCTGTACTACCTTCAGCTGCAACTCCTCCGAAAGGCCGGTGGTGCACACTACGATGGGCAACTTGTGGGTCTGGCAGTAGGGCAGTGCCTTTTCCACCGCAGCAGGGGAACTGAAGTCGATAATCACATCGCCCTTGCCGTTCAGCTTTTCCAGACTGTCGTAGACCGGGATACCGTTCTGCTCGCCGTCCTTCATATCGATACCGGCCACCACGCAGCAGTCCTCCCGCTGTGCGATCATATCGCACAGCACATGGCCCATACGGCCGCCAATGCCCTGAATCACGATCTCTGTCATTGTTGTTTCCTCGTTTCTATAATATGGCAGAATGCCCGGAAGCTGAGGGTTCCCGGGCATTCTGTACGATGTTGTTATTCCTTAATAAGACCTGCAGCCTGCAGAGCCTGCTCGATCTTTGCCTTGTGGGCATCGCTGGGCTCTACCAGCGGCAGACGGCACTCACCCGCGTTCCAGCCCAGCACGTTCATGGCGTACTTGACCGGAATGGGGTTCACCTCGCAGAACAGAGCCTCCTCCAGCGGCAGCATTTCCAGCTGCAAAGCGCAGGCCTTAGCGGTGTCGCCGTCAAAGAAAGCCTGACAGCAGTTATGCACCAGCTCCGGCGCAACATTGGACACCACGCTGATGACGCCCTTGCCGCCCAGTGCCAGCAGGGGAACTACCTGATCGTCGTTGCCGGAGTAGATGTTCAGCGCATCACCGCACAGTGCAGCCACCTTGGCCACCTGAGAAATGTTGCCGGAGGCCTCCTTGATGCCGTTGATGAGCGGGTGCTTGCTCAGCTCCAGAGCGGTCTCAGGCGCAATGTTCAGACCCGTGCGGGAGGGCACATTGTACAGGATGACCGGGATGCCGCCAGCCTCAGCCATGGCGGTAAAGTGTGCCACCAGACCGGCCTGCGAGGTCTTGTTGTAGTAGGGGGTGACCATCAGCAGGGCATCAGCACCGCAGGCAGCAGACTTTGCTGCCAGTGCGCAGCCGTGGTCGGTATCGTTCGAACCGGCACCGGCAATGACCGGTACGCGGTGATTGACCGTATCCACGGTGAACTTGATGGCGGCCAGCTGCTCCTCATCAGTCATGGTAGAGCACTCGCCGGTGGTGCCGCAGATGATGATGGCATCGGTGTGGCGGGCGATCTGATCCTCAATAATGCGGCCCAGCTCGTCAAAGTTGATGCTTCCGTCCTCGTACATCGGGGTGATGATGGCCACACCCGCGCCGGTAAAGACAGGCTTCTTCATAGTAAAAAACTCCTTTGCTGCGTGTATCGCGCAAAAATTCAGGCATTAGTCCATATAGCCCTTTGCTGCCAGCAGCTCAGCCAGCAGCACAGCACCGCCGGCAGCACCGCGCAGGGTGTTGTGGCTCATGCAGGCAAACTTGTAGTCAAACAGGGTGTCCTCCCGCAGACGGCCGATGCACACGGCCATGCCGTTCTCGGTGTTGCGGTCCAGCTTGGGCTGCGGACGATCGGGCTCGGTAAAGTAGTGCAGGAACTGCTTGGGTGCGCTGGGCAGGTTCAGTTCCTGTGCAGGGCCGCGGAAGTTTGCCCAAGCTTCCAGCATCTGCTCCTTGGTGGGCTTTTTATCAAAGCTTACGAACACGGCTGCGGTGTGACCGTCCGAGACAGGCACACGGAAGCACTGTGCAGTGATGACCGGCTTTTCAGCATTGACGATCTGGTCGCCCTCGATATGGCCCCACAGCTTCAGCGGCTCGCGCTCACTCTTTTCCTCCTCGCCGCCGATGTAGGGGATCACGTTGTCCACGATCTCAGGCATCCGGTCAAAGGTCTTGCCTGCACCGGAAATAGCCTGATAGGTGCACACCAGCGCCTTGCTCACGCCAAAGTCCTTCATCAGGGGATGCAGGGCGGGCACATAGCTCTGCAGGCTGCAATTGGACTTGACAGCGATGAAGCCGCGCTTGGTGCCCAGACGTTTGCGCTGGGCGGGAATGATCTCGATATGGTCGGCGTTGATCTCGGGCACCACCATGGGAACATCCGGGGTGAAACGATGGGCACTGTTGTTGGAGACCACCGGGCACTCAGCCTTGGCGTATGCTTCCTCCAGTGCTTTGATCTCGTCCTTGGGCATATTGACAGCGCAGAAAACAAAATCCACCTGCGAAGCAACTTCCTCTACCTTGGAAGCGTCCAGAACGGTCATCTTCTTCACGCTCTCCGGCATGGGAGTGGTCATGGCCCAGCGGGAGCCTACTGCATCCTCATAGCTCTTGCCCGCACTGCGGCCGGATGCGGCCAGTACGGTCAGCTTGAACCAGGGATGATTCTCCAGCAGAGTCACAAAACGCTGACCCACCATGCCAGTTGCGCCTACGATACCCACTTTATACTGTCTTTCCATTTCCAGCACCTTTCCTTTCAAAAAAACAAACAGCAAATCTTAGTATTGCGAAGAACACGGCTTGCAAACCGGACAGCGATGCAATATAATAGATACTGTTTATACAGATTCTATGATATCATTGATACGCTGTCCGTGTCAATCATCGGAAAGGCAAATGCACACTATGTTAAAAAAAGATTTTTGGTATGATTTACCCAAAGAGCTCATTGCACAGGAGCCTGCAGCCCCGCGGGATGCGGCGCGGCTGATGGTTCTGAGCCAAAAGGACGACAGCATCCAGCACAAGGTGTTCCGCGACCTGCCGGAATTTCTGGAGCCGGGAGATCTTTTGGTGGTGAACAATTCCAAGGTGCTGCCCGCCCGCATCGTGGGCGTCAAGCAGCCCACCGGTGCCGTGTGCGAGCTGCTGCTGCTGCGGCAGGTGAAGGGCGACCAGTGGGAGTGTCTGGCAAAGCCCGGCAAGCGGATGCAGCCCGGTACGAAGGTAAGCTTTGGTGACGGCAGTCTGACCGCTGTGGTAGACGAAACCATGGAGGACGGCAACAAGTACGTTACATTCTATTATGATACTGAAACGCTTTATGAAAAGCTGGATGAATTTGGCAAGATGCCGCTGCCGCCCTACATCACAAAGCAGCTGGAGGATCAGAGCCAGTATCAGACCGTCTACGCCAAGGAGCTGGGCAGCGCGGCTGCTCCCACCGCCGGGCTGCACTTTACCCCGGAGCTGATGGACACCCTCCGCGCTATGGGCGTCGGCATTGCCGAGGTCACACTGCATGTTGGTCTGGGCACCTTCCGCCCTGTGCAGGAGGACGAGATCACTGAGCACAAGATGCACAGCGAGTGGTACTCCATCAGCGAGGAGACCGCCCGCCGCATCCGCGAGACCAAGGCCGCGGGCCACCGGGTCATCGCCGTGGGCACCACCAGCTGCCGCACGCTGGAGGCTGCTGCTGCCAAGTATGGCGAGATCAAAGCCTGCAGCGGCAACACCTCCATCTTCCTGTATCCGGGTGTGAAGTTCAACTGCATCGACGGTCTGATCACCAACTTCCACCTGCCGGAGAGCACCCTGATCATGCTGGTGTCCGCTCTGTACGGCTACGAAAAGACCATGCACGCCTATGAAGTAGCCGTGGCAGAAAAGTACCGCTTTTTCTCCTTTGGCGATGCCATGCTCATTTTGTGATTTTTTTGTAATTGCGGCATAATGCTGCTGTGATCATTCTGATAACTTGCAGGCTTACTGCCTGCATCGAGGCTGCACGGCTGTTTTCCGTGCGCAGAAAGGAAAAGACCATGCCTTCTTTGACGACCTACACCCTGCTCAAGCAGGAACACAACGCCCGGCGGGGCGAGTTCAAAACCGTGCACGGCACGGTGCAGACCCCTGCCTTCCAGAACGTTGCCACCGCCGGTGCCATCAAGGGCGGCCTGTCGGCGCAGGATCTGAAGGATATCGGCGCGCAGGTCATGCTGTGCAACACCTACCACCTGCATCTGCGTCCCGGCGACAAGCTGGTGGCAGATATGGGCGGCCTGCACAAGTTCACCCGCTGGAACGGGCCTATCCTGACCGACAGCGGCGGATTTCAGGTGTTCAGTCTGGCAAAGCTGCGTAAGATCACCGAGGAGGGCGTGACCTTCGCCTCTCATCTGGATGGTCACCGCATCTTTATGGGCCCGGAGGAGAGTATGCAGATCCAGGCAAATCTGGGTTCTACCATCGCCATGGCCTTTGATGAGTGCGTGGAGAACCCCGCCCAGCACGATTACTCCAAGGACAGCTGTGAGCGCACCACCCGCTGGCTGAAGCGCTGCAAGGCCGAAATGGTACGGCTGAAGCACGAGGGCATCTCGGTCAACCCGGATCAGCTTCTGTTCGGCATCAATCAGGGCTGCACCTATGCAGATCTGCGCGTGGAGCACATGAAGCAGATCGCCGAGCTGGAGCTGGACGGCTACGCCATCGGTGGTCTGGCTGTGGGCGAGCCCACCGAAGTGATGTATGAGATGATCAGTCAGGTGGAGCCGTATATGCCCAAGGACAAGATCCGCTATCTGATGGGCGTCGGCACCCCCGGCAACATTATCGAGGCCGTTGCCCGCGGCGTGGATCTGTTTGACTGCGTTATGCCCAGCCGCAATGCCCGCCACGGTCATCTGAATACATGGAGCGGTATCATCAACATCAAAAATGCCAAGTACGAGCGGGACGAGCGTCCCATCGACCCCGCCTGCGGCTGCCCGGTGTGCCGTAATTACTCCCGTGCCTACATCCGGCATCTACTCAAGGCAGACGAGATGCTGGGTATGCGTTTGACCGTGATGCACAATCTGTGGTTCTACAACCACCTGATGGAGCGTATCCGGGATGAACTGGATGCCGGCACCTTTACCGCCTTCCACGACAGATACGTGAAGCTTCTGGATACCCGAATTTAAACTTTAGCCTTGCAACAAGGCCGATAAGAGGGTATAATAGCATTATCTGAATTTTTGAGAGGAGATTTTGCCCCATGCAATTTCTGACTACCACGTCCGAAGGCTATATCAGCCTGTTCTTCACGCTGGCACTGATGCTGGTCCTGCTGTACTTCATGATCTACCGTCCCCAGAAGAAGCAGGAAAAGAAGGATGCCGCTATGCGCAGCAGTCTGGAGATCGGCGATCAGGTCACTACCATCGGCGGTGTCATTGGCCGCGTTGTCGCCATCAAGGACGACACCTTTGTTCTGGAGACCGGCGCTGACCGCGTGAAGATCCGCTTCACCAAGTCTGCTATCTCTTCGGTCGAAAAGCTGAACATGGACAAGGCTCCTGCCGATAAGAAGTAAGCACTTAACCGTGCATACATGAACCGTCTCCCTGCATAGACTATGTGCAGGGAGGCGGTTTTGTTATGTCTGAGTCTCGAGGTTTCCCGGCGGAGCTTCTTTCGTTTCTGCTTTTCGGGGCGTTGGGGGTAGCTGTAACAGCGGCAGCTTTGGCCGGTTTTGCGCATCTGATGGTCGGGCACGGCTGCTCCGGCAGTGTCGTGCCGGTACTTGCCACAGTAGCCGTGTGCATGGGTAGTTCGCTGTGTGCACTGGCGGCAGCGTTCCGAAAAAAGGCGCGCGGTCTGTTGACAGGACTGCTCCAAAGTACATTTCTGGCAGTGCCGCTGGCGCTTTCTGCTGTATGGAACGGCACCGCTGCCGCGCCGGCTGTAGTGTGCCGTATTCTGGCGGTGCTGCTCTGCGGCTGTATCGGAGGGCTGCTTGGGGTCACCCTGCGCAGCCGCAGACACACGCTTCGTTGATCGATTCGGCAAATCGAATCCATCAGAGGAGAAAACAGCGTATGTGGATCTACGAACAAGAAAAAACGGAAGAAAACCTGTCCTTGCTGCCACAGACGGTCAGCCTGCCGGTGCAGAAAGCAGAGCCTGCTCTGCCGACTGTACCGGAAACTGCACCGGAGCCCGTAGAGCAATTGCCATCAAAAGAGCCATGCATCCCGGCAAAGCGGCACGCCACCCGGGATTGCTGGCTGCTGGCTGCGGCCTTTCTGCTGGGGAGTTCGGCAGCCGGTGTATTGCAGGCCGTATGCGATGCCCGGCAGGCAGAGCTGCTGCGGTATTATCTGGAAGCGTGGCAAGGGATGTTTGCACCGGGCAGTATGCAAGGGACGGTACAGCTTTTCGGCATGGAATATCTGGCTCTCGGCCTTGTGGTCAGCCTGTTTCTGGTATTGGGACTGTCTGCCCTTGGCCCAGTGATGATCTTTGGCAGCATGATGCTGTACGGTTTGGGCAGCGGTCTGCTCATGGTACAGCTTTGCACAGCAGGCGGGTGGAAAACAGTGCTTCTGGCGCTGCTGTGGACAGGCTTACCGGCGGCAGCAGCAAGCGGCTGTCTGTGTTTTTTTGGGGCCTGCGCTTTGCAGGTCAGCAGCCGAATCCACGCCTATTCCTTCCGCAAGCATTCCGGTGGACAAGCCCGCCCCGGGGTGCAGGCACTGCTGGGGCAGTATCTGCTGACCATGGTGGTACTGCTGCCGCTTTGCGGCGCAGCGGCAGGGCTTTCGTATCTGGGCAGCCGCCTGTGAACAATATCCTTTTCTTGCGGGTTTTGGTACAGTGTGTTACAATAACAAAAGACCATAAATAAATGAGGGACAGACATGAAACTGAAATCCGTGTATGTATGCTCCAATTGCGGAGAGACAAGCCCCCGCTGGATGGGGCGCTGCCCCAGCTGCGGCAGCTGGAATACCATGAACGAGGACGTTGTTGCCGAAGCTCCAAAGGCAGGGACTCCTGCTGCCCGGCAGGCTGCTGCGGCTCGTCAGGAGGGCGTGACCACCCTGACCGCCCGGCGGCTGTCAGAAATCAGTACGACTGAGGAAAAAAGCCGTATCCTGACCGGTATCTCGGAGCTGGACCGTGTATTGGGCGGCGGTATCGTGCTGGGCGGCGTGGTGCTTTTGAGCGGTGAGCCGGGCGTTGGTAAATCTACTATGCTGCTACAGCTGTGCGGTGCCATCTCTAACCAGCACAGCGTGCTGTATATCACCGGAGAGGAATCTGTCCGGCAGGTCAAACTGCGCGCCGCACGGCTGAAGGTACCGCAGGACAACATCTTTCTGGCGGCAGAAAACGACGTGGATGAGATCTGCGGCCTGATTGAAAAGGAAAAGCCGGATCTTGTGGTCATTGACTCCATCCAGACCATGCGCTGCATGGATATCTCGTCCTCGTCCGGTACAGTCAGTCAGGTGAAGGAGAGTGCCGCGCGGCTGCTGGCGGTAGCCAAAAAGCAGGAGATCCCCATGTTCATCGTGGGTCATGTGAACAAGGATGGCGCGATCGCAGGTCCCAAGGTCATGGAGCATATCGTGGATACGGTGCTTTACTTTGAGGGTGACAAGATGCTGCCGTACCGCATTCTGCGAGCAGCAAAAAACCGCTATGGCTCCACCAATGAGCTGGGAATGTTCGACATGACCGGCACAGGGCTTGCCGAGATCGAAAACCCCTCCCAGATGCTGCTGGAGGGGCGTCCGCTGGGGGTCTCCGGCAACTGTGTAGCCTGCACCATGGAGGGCAGCCGTCCCATCCTGAGCGAGATTCAGGCGCTTGCCACCAAGACAAATTTCCCTGCGCCCCGCCGCGCCTGCAGCGGATACGACTATAACCGCATGAACCTTTTGATCGCTGTGCTGGAAAAGCGGGCAGGGTACTTCTTTGGCAATCTGGATGTCTACGTTAACATTGTAGGCGGCATTGCGTTGCGGGATACCGCCTGCGACCTTGCAGTCTGCCTGAGCATGGTCTCCTCGCTGCTGGACCGCCCGGTTAGCGATAAGCTTATCGCCATCGGAGAGGTAGGTCTGGGCGGGGAAGTGCGCAGTGTGCCCAATCTGGAACAGCGCCTGCACGAGGCAGAGCGTATCGGCTTTGAGCGGGCAGTTATCCCTAAGCACAGTCTTGCGCATCTGAATGCCGCAGATTATCCCGGCATGAAGCTGGTTGGCGCAGCTTATATTGCAGATGCCATCAATGCGCTGAAAAACGACCGCCTGTGATGAAACGAGGAACCTATGTCGATCTATCTGGACGAAAGAAACCCCGGTAAGCACGCGCCCTTTGAGGATGCCGCCCCGGATATTGTAGAATATGTGCGGTATCTTGAGGTGATCGCCGGTAAAAGTGCCAACACGGCTTTCAATTATTACTGTGACCTGCGCTCTTTCAGCCGCTTTATGAAGCGCCGCCGCGGTCTTGTGCCAACAGATGCAGAATTTAAAGAAATTGACCCCAAGGGGCTGGACACAGCCTTCTGGGGCAGCATAACAAAAGAGGACATCTACGAGTATCTTTATTTTCTGAACCGGGAATGCGGCAACAAAAAATCCTCTACCGCCCGGCGGCTGGCCAGCCTGCACGGCTTTTATGATTATCTGGTCAATCAGGTCAACCGCTTAACCGAGGACCCTACGGCGGCTATCCGCCCGCCCAAGCAGGATAAAGTATTGCCCAAATATCTGACAGCAGAGCAGTCCATCTCGCTTTTGGAGAGCACCCAGACCCAGAGCGATTTCCCGGAGCGGGACTACTGCATGGTGGTGCTGTTCCTCAACTGCGGTATGCGTCTTGCGGAGCTGGTAGGCATGGATCTTGGAGACATCGATTTAGAGCAGCGGCAGATACGCCTGTTTGGCAAAGGCCATAAGGAACGCATGGTCTATCTGAATGATGCCTGTGTGGAGGCAATACAGCTGTATCTGCATAAACGCAACACCATGGAAGGGCTTTCACCCAAGGAAAAAGCGGTATTTATCACCCGTATGCGCAAGGAGCGTATCTCGAACCGCAGGGTAGAACAGCTGATCTCCGGCGCAATGAAGGCTGCCGGACTGAATGGCTTTTCCACCCATAAGCTGCGCCATACTGCCGCTACGTTGATGTATCAAACCGGCAATGTGGATATCCTTACCCTCAAGCAGCTTCTGGGTCACAGCAGCGTCGGAACAACGCAAATTTATACGCACCTACAAGAATTTCAGGTTCGCTCTGCCATTGAAGAAAATCCGCTGGGCAAGGTACTGCCCATAAAAGCCACAAAAGCAACCTTGGATACAACAGAAGCAGCAGGGGAGACATCTGCCGAAAATGCCCCGGCGGGAGAGGACGCTTCTGAGCCGTCCGGCCCTATGGCGGCCTTTGAGGGCGCTGCACAGGATGGCTTCCGAGCAGATATCTCGGCAATGTCTGCCGAAGAAACCGACGACTCATCGAACGATACTTAAACCACTAAGATCTTATAACCTGAATAGCGCTTGAAACGATGCAAAGGCCTATGACACGATCCGGCTTGACCGGATTAAAGTCATAGGTCTTTATAATTTACATTATAAGCAGTCAGCATCCATACATAAGAAACGATCTGGTCGAAACACGCAAAGTAATGTCTACACAAAAGCAACTGAACAACCACAGCCGTAACATGAAATGTTATAAAGCAAGCGCATAGAGATGCTTGCCGGAATAAAATTGCTGGAGCAAAATGAATTACTAACGAACCAATGAAGCAGCGCATAACACGGAAAGCATCTAAAAGTGCGAGACAAATAAAACAATAAAACATGGTAAAAAGTGCAGAATGTGCAAAGCGGTTGAATCAAGCCGAAAAATGAGCCATCCGAGGCCGGAACGCCAAAAATCCGGGAAATGGGTATTTTTCACTTCCCTAAGTTTCGCATAACGTGCATTATACGAAACAGCTATAATCAAAAAACAGAAGCTGCCCTTCTCTCTTTCTGTCAGATTTCCGGCAGCTTCTGTGGATGCGTTTCAGTTTGCATACGCCTGCATCTACACCGCTGGACGTATTACCAGTACGTTCAAGTGTTTGACTTCTGCCTGCGATGGCTGTTCTGGTGCGTTACCTGTCATGTTATATAAACAGTATCGCTTCTTCTGCTTTGGTGAAGCGATGCTCATTTCACTGGCAGCGGTTCTGTGCCAAAGTACGCACAGATGGCTTCGTAATAAATACGCGCCACAGTCTTGCAGCCCTCCTCGCTGCCAAATCGCTCTACATCCTCGACGTTTGTCACAAAGCACTGTTCTGCCAACACTGCCGGACAATCCACATCTTCCAGCAGCGTAAAACTGCGTTCGTTCCGCACCTGTGTGTAGGTGTTTTCCACCAGCTGTTTCTGGTCGTTTTCCAGATAATAAATGTAACGCACTCCCCCACGTCCGCGCAGCTTTGCGCCGATGCTTTGCATTCCTCCGGCCAGCAGCCGGGCAAAATAAAAGCTCTCCTGATGCCATGTGCGCCCGGGCACTGCCGGATAGCACTCAAAGCCGGATGCCGTAGAGCCGTTGGCTGCGGAGTTGCCGTGGATGGACAGCAGCAGCTGCGGGTTTTGGGCGCTAGCGGCGGCTGCACGTTGGGCAGGCGTAGCGGTTGCATCAAAGCTTTCCCGGGTCTGCAACGAAATGTAATTAGAATCCTCTTCTAACCATTGGAGCAGCGCAGCAGCCGTTGCTGCGGTGATCTGTTTTTCTTCAACTACTCCCCTTGCGCCCGGGTCGCTGCCGCCATGCCCTGCGTCTATTGCCACCCGGTACGGCGGGTCGCCCACCACAGGACGAAAATCATCCTCTGATGCTGAGACTGCGGGTTCTGCGGGTGCATTCAGTTCCAGCGCCGCTTTCCATAAAAATAGGCCAAAGCCGAGCATCAGCGCCGCAAAAACAAACAGCATACCGCGTAAAAGCTGGTGCTGTGTTTTGCGGCGGCGTGTTTTATGTTTGCTATGTTTATTTGCAGGTCTGCGATGACTGGTTGGCATAAAGTTTTACTTCCTGTTCGTTTTACATTTATAATACGAGTATACTCGCCTTTTCCCTGCGCTGCAACAAAAAAAGACTGCCAATTTTTCAAAAGGCAGTCTTTACTGGGTTATTTCAGTTCTACAACCGTCACGCCGCTTTCGCCTTCGCCGTAACGACCAAGACGGAAGCTTTTTACCATGCGGTTACCGCGCAGATGCTTATGGATGGCGGTGCGCAGTGCACCGGTGCCGTTGCCATGGATCAGATAGACCACCGTCTGCCCGTTCAGGATGGCGCGGTCAATAAAGGAATCCACCTCCGACAGCGCCTCGTCCACCGTAAGCCCCAGCAGGTTGCACTCCATTTTTGCGGTGCGCTGTACGCGCTCTACCCTGCCGTTGGGGCGGTTTGTATCACCGGTCAGGCGGGAGTACCGCTGCTGCGCTTTGGTCTTGGGCGCGGCGGGCTCTTTTACCAGTTTTTCCGGCTGTTTCAAGCCCTTGAGAGGCACCTTGGTCTTGATGATACCGGCACGCACCAGCACATCGCCGTTTTTGTCCGGCAGCGCCAGAACGGTGGCCAGTTGGTTCAGTTCTGCAATGCAGACCTCCTGCCCTACCTTTACCTCCTTCAGCGGCACAAACTCCTTAACAGGGTTATGCACCACCTCCGTACCGGCAAACAGCTTTTCGGTCTCCTTTTTGGCGATCTCGCGGGCGCGCTGCGCTTTCTGCTGGGCGCTCATGCGCTCATCTTTTTGCAGCTGGCGCAGTTCGTCCGTCAGCGCATAGGCCTGTGTTTCTACCTGCTGTGCCAGCGTGCGTGCCTTGGCACGAGCGGCTTCCAATTCATTCTCGCCCTGCTGAATCAGCTCATCCCGCTTTTTACGGGCGGCTTCCAGCTGATGGGATGCTTCGTTGCGTAGCTGCTCCACCTCGTTCTGGCTTTCTTTCAGTTGCAGCTTCAGATCATCCAGCTGACCCAGAACTGCATCCAGACGTTTATCCTCGGCAGACAGATGCTGCTGGGCAGCCTCAATGACGCGGCTGGGGATGCCAAGCTTTTCGCTGATCAGGAACGCATTTGATTTTCCCGGTACGCCAACACTCAGCTTATAGGTTGGGCGCAGGGTCTCCAGATCAAACTCGCAGCTGGCGTTGACCACGCCCTTAGTCTCCAGCGCAAAAACCTTCAGTTCCGCATAGTGGGTGGTAGCCATCAGCAGCACACCACGGCGGCGCAGCTCCTCAATGATGGCAACAGCCAGTGCGGCACCCTCGGCAGGGTCGGTGCCGGCACCCAGCTCGTCCAGCAGCACAAGGGTGTGCGGCATGGCAAGCTCCAGAATGCCGGTGATCTTTTTCATGTGGCCGGAGAAGGTGGACAGGCTCTGCTCAATGCTCTGTTCATCGCCGATATCTACCAGAAATTCGTCAAACACACAGATCTCACTGCGCTCGTCTGCCGGGATCAAAAAGCCGCACTGTGCCATAGCACACAGCAGACCGGCAGTTTTCAGGGTGACCGTTTTACCGCCGGTGTTCGGACCTGTGATGATAAGGGAATCGTATTCACCGCCCAGTGCAATATCCACAGGAACGCACTTTTGCGGGTCGATCAGCGGGTGGCGGGCGCGGATCAGATTAAAGGAAGAATCCGTCCGCACAGCGGGCTTAAAGGCCTTCAACTCCAGTGCAAGCCGCGCCTTTGCCAGCAGGATGTCGATCTCCAGCATAGCCTTGTAGCTGTACTGGAACTGCGGCTCAATGGCAGCCACCTGTGCGGTAAAGGCCACCAGAATGCGCTCGATCTCCTGCGCTTCCTGTGCGCGGTACTGCAGGATGCGGGCATTGGCTTCCACCACAGCCTGCGGCTCCACAAACACCGTAGCGCCCGTAGAGGATACATCGTGGATGATACCGCTCACCTCGCCGCGGTACTCGCTCTTGACCGGCACAACATACCGGCCGTTGCGCATGGAAACCACGCTCTCCTGCAGGTATTTGGAGGTATCCATGTTGCGCACCATGCTTTCCAGCCGGTCGCGGATGCTGTTTTCAGTGGCGCGGATCTTCTTGCGCAGCTCTGCCAGCGTGCGGGAGGCAGTATCTGCCATGGCATCCGGTGCCAGAATGGCACTGGAGATCTGCTGCTCAAGACCCGGTTCCGGTGCCAGCGCGTAAAACAGATCATCGGTCGGCAGAGCATCGTGCTCAGAAGAGCCGTACCAGCTGGTCAGGTGCTGAAAATTACGTAGCGCACCGGCCACCATCAGCAGCTCGCCCATAGAAAGCACACCGCCCTTTACGGCACGGGCGGCAAGCTGGCTGACCCCCTCTACCCCGCCAAAGCGCGGTGAGCCGTTTTTGATCAGCAGAGTGTTGATGGCGTCTGTCTGTTCCAGTGCGTAGCGCACCTCGTCCGGGTCGCACTGCGGCTCAATGGCCAGCAGCATAGCACGGGCTTCCTTGCACACGCAGCCCTCCGCTGCTCGGGCAATGATCTTATCCAATTCTAATGTTTTTAAGTAGCTTGTTTCCATACTGTTCCTTTTTGGTCAGGGCAGCACGCTTTTCAAAAAGGCATAACTCTTCAGCGGCTTATCCAGATGCGTCAGGGCATAGTTTTCAGCCACTGCGGAAAGCTTTGCCAGACTGCCCACAGAGATCTTGAATGCAAATATTTTTTTGTCCTCTACCAAGCAGATGTGACGCAGTGCAAACAGCGCAGCCTTGTCCAGATTGCAGTTCTTGCCTGCCTTTGCGGCGCAGGCTGCACAGAGCAGATGCCCTTCCTGTGCGTCCAGATAAAAGGCATCTCCTTCATCGTAGGTGCCACAGTCCCGGCAACAGACAATCTGCGGCATAAAGCCGCACTCACTCATGGTGCGCAGCTCAAATACCGCCTTGATCACCCGCAGGTCGGTGCGGTGCTCGCTGATCATATACAGGCTGTTCAGCACAAGCCGCAGCTCCCGGGCTGCTTCCTCTCCAGTAGGCGAAAGCGCAGCAGCCATCTCGGTAAGATACATAGCAAGGCTTACCCCTTCAATGGAGGAAGAAACGCCATGGAAGATGTTCTGTACCTCGGCTTCCCGCACGGTATACATATTGCGTCCGGGCACCAGTGTAAACTCTGAATAGCAGAACAGCCCGCAGGCGCTGAACAGCTTGCTTTTCAGCCGCAGACTGTTTGCAGCCATTGCCGTGATAACGCCCAGCTTCGGGGTTAGGATCGTCAGAATACGGTCTGCTTCTCTATAACGGGTCTCCTTCAGTACCAGACCCATGGTCACAAATGGTTCCATCATCCGTTTCTCCTGCCGGATGCTCGGCGGGCAGCTGCACCAGTTGTTTATAATCGAGATAACGGAGAATATTCCCCGTGCAGGCAAAGGCCTGCCAGCTTGCAGCAGCATCCATTTTCAGCACTCCTTCCCTTTCCTGTACACAGGCTGCTTTTGTTATAGTGTCAGCCTGATTCTAGCACAGCATACAAGGGAAAACTGTCCTGCTTTGGCAGAGCTCAGCGGTTGGATGGATTCTGCTTAAAGCCGAAATTGTTCAGCAAAAACTCGTTGTCCCGCCAGTCGGATTTTACCTTGACCCAGCACTGCAGGTTGACCCGGCAGCCCAGAAATTCTTCGCAGTCGGCGCGGGCAGCACTGGCGATCTTTTTGAGCATCGCACCGCCCTTGCCGATGACCATGCCCTTGTGGCTCTCCCGCTCGCAGTAGATGTTCACATCAATGTCGATCAGGTCTGTGCCCGGGCGCTCCTTGAAGCGCTCCACCACCACTGCAATGCCGTGCGGGATCTCGTCCCGCATGAAGAGCAATGCTTTTTCGCGGATGACCTCAGCCACCAGCTCTTTTTCCGGCATATCGGTGTAGGCGTCATCATCAAAGTAATGGGGACCTTCCACGGCGTAACGGCTCAGAGCATCAAACAGCTCCTCGCTGCCTTCTTTGTTGCGCACGCTGATGGTGTAGATTGCATCAAACACACCCAGTGCCTTCAGCTCTGCCTTGCGGGCTTCCAAATCGGCAGGGTCTTTCACAAGGTCAGTCTTGTTGATGACCGCAATGGCTGGGCCGCTGCGGTGCAGCGCTTCCACCAGCGCCATCTCAGATTCGTTCAACGCACCGTAGGGCTCGAACAGCATCATGGAAACATCCACATCCGCAATGGAATCGCTGGCGGTCTTATCCATGCGCTTGCCCAGCTTGTTATGCGCCTTGTGCACACCGGGAGTATCCAGCAGCACATACTGCAGCGGCCCCCGGGTGATCACGCCGGTAATGCGGGTGCGTGTGGTCTGGGGCTTAGAGGTGACGATGGCCACCTTCTCGCCGACCAAGAGGTTCGTCAGGCTGGATTTGCCCACGTTCGGCCGTCCGATGACAGCAACGAATACAGAGGAGGTGTCGTAATGCTCCTGAACGGGTGTTGTAGTACTCAAAGCGAACTCCTGTCTTGTTTTTATGTTCTGTTGCAAAGGGATATCATTCCGTGTAGCTGACCGTGCGGGGCAGACCCAGCTGCAGCAGCACAGCCTCTTCTTTTTCGCGCATACGCATGGCTTCCAGACCGCCATTTTCGTGGTCGTAACCCAGCAGATGCAGCATGGAGTGAACAGTCAGAAAAGCCACCTCCCGCTGCAGCGGATGCCCATACAGATTGGCCTGCTCCATGGCGCGCTCCATGCTGATGACGATATCGCCCAGCATCATGCATCCGTTGTTCTCGTCGATATCATACTTGCCGTCCTCACCCAGAGGAAAGCTCAGCACATCGGTGGGCATGGGCTTGTTGCGATACTGATTGTTCAGCTCGGCAATGGCAGCGTTGTCCACAAAGGTAACGCTGATCTCTGCGGGACGGTCAAAATGCTCATACTCCAACACAGCGTTGCAGGCGCGGCGGATGAGGATGCGAAGCCCGGAGGGCACCTTGACAGCTTTCTGGGAGTTGGTGATCAAAACTTTGTTGGACATATCGGTCCACTCCTTTCAAAGGGTTATTTAAAATTCTTTTTGTTTTCTTTATTTTCCGCTTCGGCAGCCGGATGGGCGGCACGCTCGTAAGCCTTAACGATTTCCTGCACCAGCCGGTGGCGCACAACGTCCTTATCGGTAAAGTAGCACTGTGCAATGCCGTTCACATCCTTCAGCACCTTCAGCGCGTCCACCAGACCGCTGCGGGTGCTGCCCGGCAGATCGATCTGGGTCACATCACCGGTAACGACCACCTTGGAGCCTACGCCCATACGGGTAAGAAACATTTTCATCTGCTCCGGGGTGGTGTTCTGCGCTTCGTCCAGAATGATAAAGGAATCATCCAGTGTGCGACCGCGCATATAGGCCAGCGGGGCGACCTCGATGATCTGCTTTTCCACCAGACGCTCGTAGGTTTCTGCGCCCAGCATATCAAACAGGCCATCATACAGCGGCCGCAGATAGGGGTCTACCTTCTGCTGCAGGTCACCGGGCAAAAAGCCCAGCTTCTCACCCGCTTCCACCGCCGGGCGGGTCAGGATAATGCGGGAGACCTCTTTGGCCTTGAAGGCCTTTACCGCCATGGCAACGGCCAGATAGGTCTTGCCGGTACCCGCCGGGCCGACACCGAAGGTAATGGCATTGGAGCGGATGGCATTAAGGTATTCCTTCTGTCCCAGTGTTTTGGGGCGGATCGGGCGTCCCTTGACCGTGACGGTGACAAAGTCCTCGGTCAGCTCCTTTACCCGCTTCTCCGCGCCATCGTGCGCCAGACTGATGCAGTAGTGCACAGTCTGATCCTCCAGCGGGGTGCGGTTCTCGATCAGAAGAAGCATTCCCTCCACGGCTCGGTTCGCTGCCGCCACGTTGGCGGGCTCACCGGAAATGCGCAGCTGTGTGCCACGGCAGACGGCGGTGACAGAAAACTCTTTTTCCAATAAGCGAATATTCCGGTCGCAGTTGCCAAAAACAGCCGCTGCGATCTCTACACTATCCAGTTCAATACACTTTTCCGCCATGGAGCTCCTCCCGAATTGCAGAATTTGATGACTATATTGTACCACCAAAATCTTCAGAAGAAAACTATGAAAAGTGCACAAAATATTTTCCTACATTCCATCGGTTTTTCCATACGAACTGTGTCTTAAAGCTTTTTGATGACTTTTTTCTGAAAACACTTGACAAAGTATGTCGTGAGACGATATACTTTAAGTACGATATATTGGTTGACGATATAAAGACGTCCGATAGAATCCATGGAGTATTTCAGTATGGAAAACCTTGCATTGACAGAATCGACCTATTATATCCTGTTGTCTCTTTACCATCCGCAGCACGGCTATGGCATCATGCAGCAGACGGAGCAGCTTTCCGGGGGCAGAGTCCATCTTGCCGCCGGGACACTGTATGGTGCCTTGACCTCTCTGTGCGAAAAAGGCTGGATCCGTCCCCTACCCGCTGAGAGCGGCAGCCGCAAAAAGGAATACCAGCTTACCGCAGAGGGCGTACAGATCTTAAAGCACGAGCTTGCCCGCTTGCAGCAGCTTGTGGCCAATGGTGAGAGCATCCTGAAGGAGGAAGCCTTATGAAGGAAAAGAAAACCGTTTTCAAGCTTTTCTTTGTGTGGGATTTTGAAAAAGAAGAGCGCTGGCTGAACGAGATGGCACAGGAGGGCTGGGTACTGGATAACACCGGGTTTTCCTTTTATACCTTTGTGCGCTGCGAACCGGGCGAGTATATCATCCGCTTGGAGATGAACCCCAGCAGTGATTACCGCGCCTTTGTAAAGGAGCTGGGTGCAGAGTATATCGGCAGCTGTGTCAACTGGGTGTACTTCCGTCGGAAAGCGGAGCTTGGCAGCTTTGAGCTGCTTTCGGATATCGACTCCCGCCTGACACACCTGAGCCGCATTGACCGTATGCTTTCCCTGCTCTGTCTGGCTAATTTGATCATGGGCGTGACAAACTCTCTGAATCAGTTCCGTTACGGTTGGCTGAACCTGTTGTGCGCCGCGCTGCTCTCCTACGCATTGGGGCGTATCCACGGCATGAAAGCAGCGCTGGAAAAGGAACGCAGTTTGCACGAATGATTTGTCAAGCCCTTCTTTGACACAACCGCAGAGAAAAAGCTGGCGTATCTTTGGATAAAAAGACAATGGCAAACCGATCTCTATCGTGATACAATAGCAAGCGTTGTGTGCCGCCGCCCGGCGGCCGTTTATACTGCTTGAAAACAAAGGAGAAGGAACCATGGAACAGCTTTTTCTGATGCCCGGAGAAGAACGATACGAGCGCTTCAAGGATGGCAACGGTGTTCCTAAGGTGCACTACTCCTACTGCTCTATGCGCGGTGCATTCTTTGACTGCGAGAGCCGCAGTCTTGAGGAAGCCCAGCGCCTGTGCGAAAACTGGCTTGTGGGGCAGGATCGCTGCTACCGCAACTAACATAGAACCTTAAAACCCCTGCCGTATTTGCAGACCTTTCCGCAAAACGGCAGGGGTTATTTTTATATAGGTTTTACTGCCACACCTGCGCACAGACAAGCTCCAGTACACTGCCGGCAATACAGCGGGATTTATCCGAAATCAGGAAGCAGTTGGAAAGCTCTTCCCGCCGAGGGTCGATATCCGCGATTTTAAAACCCGGTGTGACCGGATAGCCGCTGCGCAGCAGTCCGCGCAGGATACCGGAAATTTGTGCGGTGACCGGGATATCAGCTCCTTCCGGGGTGCGGATGGTAGCAATAGCTTCACCCTTCTCTACCAAATCGCCAATTTTACACACATTCATAAAAACACCGGCGGCCTGTGCATGGATCACCCGCTCTGCACCGTACCCGCCGATGACGCCGGGGATGCCGGTATTGGGGATTGCGCTCCCTTCCCGGATAATCCTACCCAGCCGGTGGCCGCGCTTGGTCTCCACCACGACGTCTACGTCCTGCCCGGCCACAAAGCCGGGACCAAGGGCAATGGTCAGCGGTGCCATATCCCGATGGGTGCCAAGGTTGCGCTTGGCCAGAATGGCGTCCACTACGACCTCCGGCTTTGCCCGGGCAATACAGGCTCCCTCCGGGTCAACGAGCACCGGAACAGCACCCTGCGCCCAGACGGACAGTGCCTGCTCTAAAGCTTCAATGCGGACGGCACGCAGTTCTTCGACCGTGGCTTCGCCTTCATACACTGCTTCACACAGGGCAACCTGACGGCGAATGGCTGCGGGTTTTGTAGTTTCCAATACCAGCACCCGCAGCCCGGCGCTCCACAACCGGTGGATGGTACCGGTGGCAAGGTCGCCGCCGCCGCGCACGATGATCAAAGCGTCCTTTTTCATTTCGTTTCCTCCCCGGGGCAAAGTGTCTGCAACAGTACCTCCATGGAGCCGCCGCAGGCAGCAATGGCTGCGTCCTCGTTTTTGCCGTCAGCCGAAAGCTGTAAGCATTGCAGGGCGGGCGCAGCCTGTGCCAACATCTTCCGGGCAGCCTGCACCGTGTAATGCTCCATAATGCCGCCGCCCACACTGCCCACGGTACTGCCATCAGGCAGAACAAGCATTTTTGCGCCCACATCCCGCGGGGTGGAACCATGCCGTGCAACGATGGTCGCCAGCACCGCCGGAGTGCGGGCATTTTCTGCCTGCACCATTGCATCCAGCAATGCGATGGGATAACCCTCGGTCTGAGGGCGGCCATTCTTGACCTGCACGATCTGCGCCAGAATGGAAAGCGCGATCTCCGCAGCCGTCTGCGCCCCGATGGCAAGGCCGATGGGTGCGCAGAGCGACTCCACTCGCTGGCTGTCCAACCCGGTCTCCAACAGCTGACGGCGCACCAATGCGGCACGGCCACGACTGCCCATCATGCCCACGTAGGCCGCGGGCTTTTGCAGGATCAGGGTAAGGCAGTCCAGATCAAAGGCGTGGGAGCGGGTCAGCACCGCAAAATAGGTCTCTGCTCCGCCGGGCACATTCTGGAGTGCCTGTGCAAAAGGGGCGCAAAGCACGGTATCCGCTCCAGCGGCGCGCAGCTGCTGGGCAAATTCTTCCCGGTCATCTATGGCAAGCACCGGCAGGCCGAGAAGCTTTGCCTGTTTTACAAGGGCAGCAGCCACATGTCCGCCGCCGCAGACCACCAGCTGGGGCACTGCACCAAAACGCTCGGCAAATACCCGCTGCCCGTCCAGTGTAAGAAAGCCCGTAGCGGTACAGTCTTGCAAAGCGGCAAGCTGACGCTGCAAAAGCCCGGCGCTCTGGGTCTGCCACAGGGCATCTCCGTCCCGCAGCAGCAGCTGACTGCCAACCTCTGCGCCTTCCAGCACGGTAGCCAGCGTATAGCTGCCGGTCTGGTTTGTATCTTGCAGAACGTCTGCAAGCGTTTGTCTGTTCATTGGTGTTTCTCTCCCTCTGTTATTGCTCCACAGGCGTTACCTTATCAAACCGTGTTTCGTCCAGTTCTGCCTGCCAGCTTTGCCAGTCCTCCGGCAGCATACGCCATGCAAGCCCGCACCCTGCCGAGATCTCACGCGGCAGCGGAATCAGCCGCCCGGGCACCTGTCGGACATGGCATTGCTTTTCCCACTTCATAGCTTCTAAGGTGGTACGGAAGGAAAGCACGATATAGCTTCGTTTTATTCGCATAAAAGCTCCCGGGCAAGTGCGCAGACTGCCTGCGCCGCCTGCTGCACCTCCTGCTCCGTATTAAAATGAGAAAAGCTGAACCGTACCACGCCCTGCTCGGCCGTGCCAAGGGCCTTGTGCATCAGCGGAGCGCAGTGTGCCCCGGCACGCACGCAGATGCCGTAGTCCTCCCACAAGATATCTGCCACCCGGGCAGAATCCTCCTGTCCGATGTTCAGCGCCACAATGGGTGCACGGGGCTGCATGGTCATATCACCGTACACCGTTACACCAGGTGCAGTACGCACCTGCTCATAAAACAGGCGGGCAAGGGCGTTTTCCCGGGCGGCAAGGCTTTCTACGCCCTGCTCCAGCAGCCAGCGCACCCCGGCACACAGCCCTGCAAGGCCATGAACGTTCAGCGTGCCGGCCTCCAGTGCGGTGGGCATCTGTAAAGGGTGCACTTCGTCAAAGCTGTGCACACCGCTGCCGCCCACAAGGAGCGGCGCGATCTGTAACCCGGGGCGCACATAAGCACCGCCCGTGCCCTGCGGCCCCAAAAGCGCCTTGTGACCGGTAAAGCAGAGGGCATCTATGCCCAGCCGCTGCACATCAATGGGCTGTGCACCGGCAGTCTGGGCAGCATCTACGATGAACAGCAGACCATGCCGGTGGGCAAAGTCTGCTGCGCGGGCAAGGTCGGTGCCGTTGCCGGTCACGTTGGAAGCTCCCGTCACCACCAGTGCCCGGGTCGTGGGACGCAGCAAGGCTTCCCACTGGTCGTAGCATAGCCGCGCAGAAGCATCCACGCCGGTAAAGGAGACCTCTACTCCCTGCGCCCGCAGCCGGTACAGCGGACGCAGAACGGAGTTATGCTCGCATACCGTTGTGATGACATGGTCGCCCGGATGCAGCACGCCGTTCAGTACTGTGTTCAGTGCCATGGTTGCGTTGGCGGCAAAAACAATACAAGAGGGGTCCGGCGCATGGAAAAGCTCTGCCAGCGCCAGACGGGTATCCAACACGATCCGTGCAGCGTGAAGGGTGGGTTCGTGTGCGCCGCGCCCGGGGTTGCCTGCCGTATGCAGTGCCTCCAGAATAGCCTGCTCCACCTGCGGCGGTTTATGCAGGGTGGTAGCTGCGTTGTCCAGATAGATCACGGCTTTACCACGTTCCCTGCCTGTGTCAGCTTTTCGGCAATTGTATACATATTGGTCACGCTGCCCACAGCCAGCTTCTCGGTAAGACCGTAAAAGTTCAGGCAGGTGCCGCAGGTCAGGATCTCCACGCCCTGTGCTTCCAGTGCCTTGAGATCTTCCAGCATGGCAGAGCCTTCACAGGTCAGCGCCGCACCGCCGTTATAGAACAGGATGGTCTTGGGCAGCTTGTCCTGCTGGGTCAGTGCGAACACAAAGGCTTTGAGCAGAGTCTTGCCCAGCTCCTCGCTGCCATCGCCCATAATAGCAGCGGAAATAGCCACCACCGTATCGGTGCGGGCATCCGGTACGCAGACAGGAGCCTGCTCTGCCGGGGTGCCTGCTGCTTCGCCCAGCGTGAACAGCACGCGGTATTTTCGTTCTTCCAGCTTTTCGGCGCTGTACTGATAGCCCTTCTGCTGCGCCATTTTAGTCAGGTTCTGCACGGCGATCTCGTTATCTACCAGCACCTCCACCTGTCCTGCACCCTGCAGCTCGGAAATAGCCTTTTTCGCTTTGACAACAGGCAGCGGGCAGGCATCGCCCAGCGCATCTACTTTAATAAATTCAGCCATGCTGATTACTCCTCTCATTTGTCCATTACAGTGATTTCGATTTCCTGCTTCGGCAGGACCTCTCCAACAATACTTGCAGGCAGACCTGCGGCGCGCAGTTCCTGTTCCAGTGCCGCTGCATCCGCCGGGTCTACCGCCAGCAGCAGCCCGCCGGAGGTCTGCGGGTCGAACAAGACCTCCTCCATGGCGAAGCTTACGTTTTCAAACCGGACGAACGGCCCGGTATGGTTGCGGTTGCGCTGCCCGGCGGCAGTGTACAAAAACGCATTCGCTGCTTTTTCTGCGCCCGGCAGCACCGGCACGGCATTTGCGTGGATGATGCAGGAAAGTTTGCCGCCCATCATCTCATGCAGATGGCCGAGAAAGCTGAAGCCGGTCACATCCGTAGCAGCATGGACGTGATACTTGCGGCTGAGCTCTGCCGCCGTTTTGTTCAGGGTAGTCATGGAGCGGATGGCTGCTTCCATCTCCTCCGGGGCGGCTTCGCCTACGCGGTTTGCCGTGCACAGCAGCCCAACACCCAAAGCTTTGGTCAATAGCAGCTTATCACCGGGTACGCCGGTGTCGTTCGTGTACATCCGGCGCGGGTCTACAAGGCCGGTCACAGAAAGACCGTATTTCACCCCGCTGTCTGCAATGGAGTGCCCGCCTGCAAGGCTGCCGCCGGCTTCTGCCACCTTTTCGGCACCGCCGCGCAAAATTTCGCCCAACACGTTCAAATCCATCTCCTCCGGGAAGCAGACCAGATTCAGTGCAGTCTTTACCTCGCCGCCCATGGCGTAGACATCGCTCAGGGCGTTCGTGGCTGCGATCTGCCCAAAGGTGTAGGGGTCGTCCACCATCGGTGGAAAAAAGTCCACGGTCTGCACCAGTGCAATGTCGTCCGTAATGCGGTAGACTGCGGCATCATCCCGGCTGTCGTAGCCAACCAGAAGATCCGGGTCTTTTTCGCCCCGGGGGAGCTTTTCCAGAATACGGCTCAGCACCCCGGCACCCAGCTTTGCGGTGCAGCCGCCCCCGGTACAGAATACGATCTTATCATCCTTGCTCATGCACGCTCCTCCTCTTCAAAATGCGTCAGCACGCACGGTATGCCCTGCTGACGCAAAAGCTGTTGTATTTGTATGCCCTGCTGCTGCAATTCCGGCGTATCGGTCTGGTTGAGCACGGCGTAAAACTGCCGGTCTCCCACCGCCTTGCGGCCACCTTGCGCACTTGCAATCAGCTGCGCCAGCATGGGCGGCGTAAGGGGCGCATCCAGCGCAGCCGCTAAAAACTGCGGACGGATGGTATCATAGCGGAAGCAGACCTCCCGCAAGGACTTGCCCAGCGCTGAAAGCCCTGCTACCGCCAAAACGATATCACTTTGGGGCAGCAGCACAGGCTCGTGCGCCGCCGGAACCTTGCAGGGGTGGTGCTTTGCACCGTCCGCTTCTATAAATACCGCATCTGCCTGCGCCATCCGGCGCAAAAGCTGCTGCGGCGGCAAAGTCAGCTTCCCGTTTTCTGCCGGAGTGCCGATCACTGCGTAGTGACCCGCTTGCCACAGAGTTGTAAGCGCTGCATCATCCGGTGCATAGTAGGCTGCCGATTGCCGGATGTGGGTGGTCGTCATCACAACCACCCGCCAGCCCTTGCGGGCACAGTGGTCTGCCATGGCATACAGCAGGGTCGTTTTGCCCCCGCCGCCTACCAGAGAAACGATATGCCCTTTCTCTGCCAGAAACGGAAGCTCATTTTCGTTCAGCATCTACATTTAGTGCTTGGCAGCAACTGCCATTGCGATCTGCTCCGGGGTGATGGGCAGCTCGTAGAAGCGGGTGCCGATGGCGTTGTAAATGGCGTCCGAGATGGCGGGCAGCGGCGTATTGATGACCACCTCGCCGATGGACTTTGCGCCAAAGGGGCCGTTGGGCTCGTAGCTGTTCTCAAACTCCACATGGATGCGGCCGATATCGTTGCGGGCAGGGATCTTGTACTGGAACAGAGAGTTCTCTGCCGGGTAGCCGTTTTTGTCGTAGGTGATGTTCTCGGTCAGGGTCATGCCGATACCCTGCAGGATGCCGCCTTCGGCCTGCACCCGAGTCAGGTTGGGGTTGATGGGGGTGCCGCAGTCCACGCAGGCATCAAATTCCAGCACCCTCAACTCGCCGGTCTCGGTATCCACCTCTACCTCGGCAGCGCCCACCATATACGGCGGCGGCGACAAAGGCGAGGTGTGAGTCTCGGTGAATTCCAGCGGGATCTTATGGCCGAACTGAGAAGCAAAGGCAATCTCGGACAGAGTCTTTTGGCGGGTGGGGTCGGCGCTTTCAAACACGACCTTGCCGTCAAACTCCACGGCATCCGCCGGGCATTCCAGCAGCTCTGCACCCAGCTTGCAGATCTGTTCCCGCAGCTTCAGTGCACACTTTTCGGTGGCCTTGCCGGTGACATAGGTTGTGCTGGAAGCATAGGAGCCGGAATCGTAGGGCGAAGAATCCGTATCCGCGCCAAAGACGGTAATGTTATCCAGCGGGCAATCCAGCACCTCGGCGGCGATCTGCGCCAGCGTGGTGTCGCAGCCGGTGCCCATATCGGCAGCGCCGATCATCAGGGTATAGAACCCGTCATCGTTCAGTTTGAGGGTCGCACTGCCCACGTCCATGCCGGAGATGCCGGAGCCCTGCATTGCCATACCCATGCCCACGGCACGGATCTTACCGTTGCCCATATCCCGGGCAGGATACTTGTGCTCCCAGTCGATCATCTCGCGCACCTTGAGCACGCACCGGTCCAATGCGCAGCTGGTATTTACCGCGCCGTAATAGGCGGGCATCACATCGCCCTCCTGCACGGTGTTCTTCAGGCGCAGTGCAATGGGGTCCATGTTCAGCTTGTGTGCCAGCTCGTTGACCGCAGATTCCACCGCAAACAGACCCTGCGTAGCACCATAGCCGCGGTATGCACCAGCAGACATGTGGTTGGTATATACCACATCACTGACAAAGCGGAAGGCTTCGGCCTTGCCGTACAGCGGGATGGATTTGTGACCAGACAGACCCACAGTAGTGGGGCCATGCTCGCCGTAAGCGCCGGTGTTGGACAGAGTGTACAGGTCGATGCCCTTCACGATGCCGTCCCTGGTCGCGCCCAGACGGACGTGCATCTCCATCTCGTGGCGCGGCGAAGAAGCCGTCTGGCTTTCTACCCGGCTGAAGATGAGCTTGGAAGGCTTTTTGGTCATCCACGTCACAAAGGCCGGGTACACCTCGCTGACGGCGGTCTGTTTTGCACCAAAGCCGCCGCCGATGCGGGGCTTAGAAACGCGAACCATGGATTTGGGGATATGCAGTGCATTGGCGATGTTGCGGCGGGCGTGGAAAACGATCTGGGTAGAACTGAGCACATTCAACCGCCCGTAAGTATCAATGGAGCAATAGGTGCGGAAAGTCTCCATCATAGCCTGCTGGCAGGCCTTGGTGTGGTACACATGGTCAATGACCACATCGCACCCGGCCAACACAGCGTCAATATCGCCGCTGCCGCACGCATCGTGGGCGCAGAGGTTGCGCTTGTTGTCGGCACCCACGGGGGCAAGGCTCTCCCAGTTGTCCTCCGGGTGCACAAGGATAGGATTATCCTTTGCGGTGTGGAAATCCAGAACCGCTTCCAGCACCTCGTAGTCTACTTTGATAAGCTTGAGCGCCTTATCTACGCACTTTTCATCTTTACCGGCTACGATAGCCACCACATCTTCCACAAAGCGGACGTGGCGGTCGATAAGCAGACGGTCGTAGGGGCTGGCCTCCGGGTAGGTCTGGCCGGCCTGTGTGTAGCGGCGGGCATCCTGCGGCACATCCTCCCAAGTGAAGATGGCTTCGATGCCGGGCACCTTTTTGGCAACAGCGGTGTTGATGCTGCGGACGATGGCGTTTGCATGGGGCGAGCGCAACAGCTTGACGATCAGGCAGTCCTGCGGGATGATATCATCCATATAAACAGGCTGGCCGGTGACCAGCTGCATCGCGTCTTTTTTGCGGAACGGTTTGTTGACGGTTTTCACTGTGCGCCCTCCTTCTGCTTTTTCCATGCCAGAAAGCTCATGATGCCGCGCAGCTGGCCTTCGTAGCCGGAGCAGCGGCACAGGTTTCCGGCAAGGTATTCCTTTACCTGCTCTTCAGTGGGGTACGGCTGCTCCCGGAACAGAGCCAGCGCGTTCATGATAAAGCCCGGGTTGCAGAAGCCGCACTGCTCTGCGCCCTGATCTGCGATAAAGGCACCAAACTCGGCGGCCTCCTGCTGCAAGCCCTCCAACGTGGTGATTTTATGCCCATCGGCACGGGCTGCCAGCACGGAGCAGGACAGCACAGGCTTATCGTCCATAAACACGGTGCACAGACCGCAGTTGGAGGTCTCGCAGCCGCGCTTGACGCTCTTGCAGCCGTGTGCGCGGACAAAATCGATCAAAAGCATATCCGGGGCGATCTCCTCGGATACCCGGACACCGTTCAATGTAAGTGTGATCTGCATTTACTTTTCCTCCTGCAATTTACGCTGTTCCAGTTCCAGCACCGCGCGCTTTGTCAGCACGCCTGCCAGATGCCTGCGGTACTCAGCGCTGCCGCGCATATTGGAGCCGGTAACGATCTGCGCCTTTACGCTTTCCGCAAACTGTGCGGCAAGCTGTTCTGCCGCAAGGGCAGGCTCTGCCGGGAGCTCGAACCGCACGGCGCGCAGCGGACGTGCGCCGATGACGATGCGGTAATCTCCGGTCTCCAACCGGGCGGCGGCGCAGGTCAGCACCGGAATATCGGTCTGACTGTTGCGCACCGACTGGTAATAGAGCTGCATCGGTGCCTTTTTTACGATCAGCCGCACCAGAACATCCCGGTCATAGGGGCGCTGGGCATATTCCTGCAAAGGCAGGATACCGCCTTTGTACAGCTCTACATCACAGTCCATGGCTAGGAACATGGTCAGCACATCCGAAAAGCCGAACCGGCTGTAGATGCTGCCGCCCACAGTCGCCAGATTGCGCAGCTGTACGCCCACGATATGGCGCACAGTCTCCCGCATAGCACCATGAGTATAGGCGGCAAGCCCCGGATGCTGTTCCAGCTGGCGCAGGGTGACCATAGCGCCGATGGAAAAGCTGTCCTCGGTCTCCTCAATGGTATCCAGTCCCAGACCGGAAAGGTCGATGGCGGTGCCGACATTGATGGTTTCCATCTTCAGCCAGATCATGCCGCCCAAAATGCGGTTTGGTTTTTTCTGGTTCAGCTGCCACGCTTCCTCCAGACTTTCTGCCCGCTTATATTCTCGGATCGTCATCATGTGCAGTACCTCTCTTTTCTATCGCTGCGATATCTCTTCTTTTATTTTAGCACAGCTTTCGGTATAATACTATTATAAAATGCTGCTGAAGGGGTGTTTTTGTATGAAGAAGTCGCTTACGGTCGGCTGTGTGATCATGGCTTCCGGGCTGAGCCGCCGGTTTGGTGCAAATAAACTGCTGGCAGATTTTTGCGGCCAGCCCATGCTCTGCCGGGCTTTTGCCGCCACTGCCACACCCGGTATCGCTGCCCGCATCGTGGTGACCCGCTCGGAAGATGTACAGGCACTGTGCAGGACGCAGGGCGTCCCGGTGCTGCTGCACAGCCTGCCCGGCCGCAACGATACCGTTCGGCTGGGGCTTTCGGCGCTGCTGGAGCAGCTGCCGGAACTGAGCGGCTGTATGTTTCTGCCCGGGGATCAGCCCCTGCTGCGCCGGGAGACGGTAGAAGCCATGACAGAGCGCTTTTGCCACGAACAGACATCCCCGGCAGAATGGCAAAAAGAAACAGAACGGGAGATCTTCCGTCTGGGTGCCGTGGCCGATAACGACCCGACACCTCTTGGTGGAAGTCCCGTTCTGTTTGGAAGCAGCTTCTTTTCAGAACTGCTCACCCTGCCGGAAAATAAAGGCGGCAACGTGCTGCTTAAAAAGTACCCTGCGCAGGTACGCACGGTCTGTATTGCAGCCCCTATGGAGCTGCTGGATGCGGACACCCCTCAGGTGTTGCAACAGCTGGAAGCCCTTGCCCGGCTAAAAAACTAAGTTTTACTCTGCCATATCGTTCTTGGGCAGCAGAACGTTCAGCAGGATCGCCACAAAGGCGGCCGGAACGATGCCGGACTCGCCGCAGATCAGCTGGAGAGCCTGCGGTGCCTGTGCCAGAATGCCGCTGTTGGCACCCATGCCGTAGCCCACGCCTAGTGCCACGGACACGATGGTCAGGTGGCGCGGGGTCATCTTTTCCTTGGTGATCAGCTGGATGCCGCTGACCACGATGGAAGAGAACATCATAACGGCAGCACCGCCCAGAACGGCCTGCGGCATGATGGAGATCAGCGCGCCCAGCTTGGGGATGAGGCCGCAGAGGATCAGGAACACAGCGCCGGAAGCCAGTGCCATGCGGTTGACCACCTTGGTCATGGCCACCAGACCCACGTTCTGGCTGAAAGAGGTGTTGGGCAGCACGCCGAACAGTGCGGCAAAGGTAGAGCCGAGACCATCACAGATGACGCCGCCGGACAGCTCCTTATCAGAGGGCTCACGGTTCATGCCGCCCTCCATCACGCCAGAGATATCGCCCACCGTCTCCACTGCGGTGACGATGAACATGATCAGCACCGGCAGGATCGCACGGGCATCAAATACCACCTTGACCGGCATCAGCTTGGGAACTGCGAACCAGGAAGCCTGCGCCACCTTGCTCCAGTTGAGCACCCATGCCTTGGTGAACTCTACGCCATCAGCAGTCACACCAGTGGTGGGCAGCACCAGCCCCATGATGAAAGCAGCCGCATAACCGGCCAGAATGCCGATAAGGATAGCGGAGGAGCTGAGGAAACCGGTGGTCCAGTGCTTGAAGAACAAGATGACCACCAGCACGAACAGTGCCAGCAGCAGGTTCTCCACAGAGCCGAAGTCCTTGGCCTTGTTGCCACCGCCGAAGGAGTTGATACCTACCGAAATCAGCGAAAGACCGATGGAAAGCACCACCGTGCCGGTGACCACCGGCGGGAAGAACTTGCGCAGCGGCTTCAGGAAGAAGCCCAGCACGCTTTCAAAAATACCGCCGATGATGGATGCGCCCATAATCGCGCCATAGGCCAGCACACCGCCGCCCATCGTGCCAACAACGCTGTTGAACACGCCAATAAAGCCGGAACTGGTACCCATGATAATAGGTACTGCGCCGCCCACGGGTCCGATGGTGAACAGCTGCACCAGCGTGACGATACCTGCCACGAACATGGCGCTCTGCAGCAGGGTGACCTGCAGGTCTGCAAACTCGCCGCCTGCAATGCCGCAGGCGCTGGTGATGATCAGCAGCGGGGTCAGGTTGCCCACGAACATGGCGCAGACGTGCTGCAAGCCCAGCGGAATGGCCTGCCGCAGGGACATTTTGGCTTCAAACTGATAAGCCGCTTCTTCAAGCTTGACTTCCTTCAAAAATTCCACTCTCCTCAAGGTTTTAAAGGTTTATGCGGTTCGGATGCTTTGCAAAAAAGCGAAAACATTATAGCAAAATGCAGATAAGATGTAAAATAAGTATGACTTTTTACATGAAGAAATGCTGCATCCTATAAGCGAACTTTTCTCCGGCAGATAAGCAAAAAAGCAGGGTTTCCGTATGATTTGTCCCACCCTGTCGGGCGGGCAGCATACAGAATCCCCTGCTTTTTTCGTGCTTTTCTCTGTTTTTTGTGCGATACGGAAAAATTTGATTCTCTGAGGTCAGCGCAATCCATAATCCCGCAGACAACGCGTAAGACCGGTCTGTGTGGTATCAAATACGATGCCCTGCGCCCGCAGCTTGCTGCAATCCATTGCAAGGTTCCGTGCCCAGTCGGCTTCCTGAATATCGACCGTGATCCCCAGTGTCTTAGCAAACTGCCGGGCGGTCAACACCATATTTTCAGCGTTCTCACTGCCGAAGTTATAGACCCCGCCGGGCAGGGTCAGGGCAGGCTCCAGCAGCGCCACCGCCTGACGGACATAGGTGATGCCCCGGAAATCCTGGACAGAAAAGCGGAGAGATTCTCCCCGCTGTGCCGCACGCAAAAGGTTCAGCAGCAGGTTGCCCCGGATGGACAGCCGGTAGCCCGGCAGGTCGTACATCCATGTGGCGCGCAGCAACACGGCGCTCGGGCAGAGCGCCTGCACCTGCTGCTCCATTTCCAGCTTGCCCTGCCCATACACATTGGCAGGCTGCAGCGGAATGGTTTCCGGCAGTGGACCGGACTGCTCTACACCGGCATAGACCTGATCCGAGCTGAAAGCCACCAGCTTTGCGTCTGTTTCCGCTGCGGCACGGGCAAGCCAGACCGGCAGCTCCACATTGGCGCGGTAAGCCTGCTCCGGGTGGTCGGCGCAGTAACCGGTATCCGAAATAGCTGCGGTATGCAGAATGACATCCGGGCGCTGCTGAAAAATAGCCTGCCGCACGGCATCCTCCCCTGCTGCTGCCAAAAAGCCTTTGGGAAAGGCGCACAGCTCGTAACGCCCCGCCCATTGCTGCATCACGCGGGATCCTACAAAGCCGCCGGCACCGGTTACAAGGATCTTTTTCATTTTGTTCTCCTGTTATAAGATTTCAGATGAAAAATTCCAGCACGAACACCACGGCACAGCAGCCCGCAGCCACCTGAAACAGACTTGCGCCAAACCATGCGGCGGCAATGCCGACTACCAATGCAACAGCGCCTGCTGCCAGGCTCTGCGTTGCCTGAATGATGGCCGGGAAGGTCATCACAGCCAGCGTCACATAGGGCACATAGTACAAAAACGACTGGATAAAGCGATTTTTGATAGGCTTGCGGATCAGCGTCAGCGGCAGAATGCGGATGGCATAAGATACCAGCGCCATGACCGCAATATAGATATAATTGTTATGCGTCATCTTCGTTTTCCTCCTGCCTGACCGGGAACAGCACCGCTGCTGCGCCGGAGATCGCCACCGTTAAAAGAATGGTGCGGGTACCCTCGGAAAGTGCCGAGATGCCCGGCAGATAGCTGCACAGAAAGCTCAGCGCAAAGCTGATGATAACCAGTACGGCAACGACCCGGTCTTTGCGAGCCGGCGGGATAATGATGGCTAAAAACATTCCGTACAGCGCCACACTCAGGGCACTGACCACCCGCAGCGGCAGCAGGTTGCCCGCTATAATGCCCAGCGCCGTACCGGAAGCCCAAGCCGGTGCCGCCAGCAGGATGGCTCCATAGGTATAGTACGGGTTCAGGCTGCCCGGGCGGGCGATGGTAATGCCAAACAGCTCGTCCGTGACATCGTAGCCGATGAGCAGCCGATGCCAGAAGGGCGTTTCCGGTGCAAAGCGCTGTGCCAGTGCACAGCTCATCAACAGATATCGCGCATTGGCGATCAGGGTGATGACTGCCACCTCAAAATAGGTGGCGTTTGCCATGATCAGCGCAAATGCGGCATATTCTCCTGCAGAGGCGTTGTTCAGCAGGCTGACAAGAAACCCCTGAAACGGCGTAAAGCCCGCCTTGCGCGCCGCAATGCCCAGCGAAAACGATACCGCAAAGTAGCCCAGCGCAATGGGCACACCGTCCCGCATTCCATCGCAGAACACCTTGCGGCTGAACTGATCCGCCCTTCCCGTTTGGACGAGCTGCGGCTCCAAAAGCCTCTGCTTCGATTCCATAGTTGATACTTCCCCTTTCCTATTTTGCAAACAACGGATCCTATTATACTCCCCTGCGGGCGGAGAAGGAAGGGGTTTAGGGCTTTTTTGTGCAAAATACTGCGTTTATCGCAATTTTCAAAAAAGCGCCTATCAAAACGGCATATTGGCGATATGCAGTTTGCGGATGTTGCTTGGGCATTAAAAATGCAAACTGCTATAAAAGGGTTACCGTTTGCTCTGATATAGGAGATACTTTGAACGTTACAGTCTATTTGACCGTACCAGAAGAAAAAACACCCCGGGAGGTTTCGTTTTAACGGAACCCTCCGGGGTGTTGGTGCTATTGGGGGATTACTCGAGCTCGGTAAGTTCGGATTCTTACTAAACAAATTTGTTTAGTAATGCTATTCTTGAATGTTCACTTTTTCATGAGATTGCCGTGGTAGATGCGGCTTGCTGATTTTTTAGTATCAGGATAGTATCACATAGCCAGCGGGATCTATGTGTGTATTATAGCAGTAGATTTTAAATTGTGCAATCCCCTTTTCATAACAACGCCGCCAACTTCTGCGTTTCCGACTTTCCCCCATAGGGGGAAGTCTTTATTAAACGAAGTTTATATTTTTCCATCGTCTCCAGTCTTCTTTGAATTCTTCGCAAATCGTCAAGAACAACTTTATAGATACGTCGATAATCTTTTGCATATAAAGGTTTTTCACTCCATCTCGGAAATTCGTCATCCATATACTTCAAATGTCCCCTTACGACCCGATACATCCGCACTATAAAATCTTTATATGCTATATCGCACTCATCAAAATATTTATGAGTCATAATTCTCTCAATATTTTCTGTGAGTGCTTCAATTGTCTCTTCATAAGTTGATTCAGTTACCGCTCCACTTATTTTATGGTTCAGCTCATAGCTAAATTCGCAGAAAAAGCATTTTCCTTCTTCTTTATCTATAAACTTCTCCCATGCCAAAAGATATTGGTTTAGCAAAAATATTTCATATCGATGTTCTTCCGAGAAGATTGATATATATTTTTTCATTTTATGCTTTTCAGGAATATACACTTGTACGACATAAAATATGTATGCTGCTATAATACTTACGCAGATATTATAAAAAGTTTTATCTCCTGTTGATTCAGAACAAAACAGAAGTCGAAACATTTTGTTATCAATCAGTAATGGTGCTGTTGACCCTCTTATCACAACTAGAATTGCTCCAACCAATACTATCGTAAGTTTTAATAATGTTTTTTGATAGTCATATATAAGCGGATTGCCTAATCTATCAGCTATTGAAAGTTTCCATTTATTCAACACATTAATAATTGTATACTCAATCTTTTTCATTAAAGTTATTTCCACCAATCCCAAAGAACTTGTCAAAGAATCCTTTCAGCTTGTCGATCACACCCTGTTTTTTCTGCGCACGGCCACCGCCGCCAAAGCGGGAAACAGGAGGCATCAGCTTATCAATGTCAGTGCCCACGGTCTTGATCTCACCGTCACGGAACGCATTGGCCAGATACTTGCGCGTCTCCGGCTCCTTTAGCTTTTCCTCTTGGATGATCTTTGCAAGCTCTTTCTCCCGCTGTTCGGACACAAAGGTGTTCCACTCTGCCATCACGTCATCCACATCGTTGACACCTGCAATAAAGGTTTCAATCAGTTGCTTTTTGCTGCGCAGTTCCGGGCTGGCATCAATCGCCTTGCGAATCGTGATGAGCACTTCTTTATCATTGCAATGGGTGTCATGGTACTTTTTGACCAGCATCAGAATGTAGTCAATATTGATCTCGACCTGCCGAATCAGCTCCACCTCGAACACCACATCATCCGTGATGTCCTCTTTGGTTTCATCATGCTTCTTATTGCGCCATTCATCTCGCAAGTCCTGATAGCGGCCCAAGTAGTCCTGCAAATCCCGTTCCGAGATCAGCTCGTTGCCCTTGAAATCATCAAAGGAAGATAGCAGGTTCCGCATTCGCAGCAGTGCACCAAACAGCACGATAAAATTCTTCTGGTTCTGCTCTCCGACGATCTGCGGCTCTGTCAGCGGGAACTTCTGCGTCAGGTCATCGATCATGTCTGTATAACCCTGATGGTATTTTCCCTGCTCGTCCATATAACCGTAGTAATAGTCCGCATATTTGCGCAGCAGAACGATGCCACCCGCATTTTTATCTCCAAACAGCGAAATTGCCGCATCTACCCGCTTTTGCAGATTGCGGAAGCAGACGATATTGCCAAAGGTCTTAATGCTGTTCAAGATACGGTTCGTCCGGCTGAACGCCTGAATCAGACCGTGCATCTTCAAGTTCTTGTCCACCCAAAGAGTATTCAGGGTCGTGGCATCGAAGCCCGTCAGGAACATATTGACCACGATCAGCAGGTCAAGTTCCTTGTTCTTCATGCGGAGCGATACATCCTTGTAGTAGTTCTGGAACCGTTCGCCATCGGTCGAGTAGTTCGTGTGGAACATCTCGTTGTAATCCTGAATGGCTGCGTCCAGAAAATCCCGGCTGCTCTGGTCAAGATTGGAGGTATCTTCCGGGTTTTCCTCGTCCAGAATGCCATCCGTTTCCGCTTCGTTAGCTCCATAGCTGTAAATGGTAGCAATGCGCAGCCGCTTGGTTGGGTCTGCCGCCATCTGTTTTTTGAACTCCTGATAATACAGCTTCGCCATCGGCACAGAAGCCACGCAGAAAATCGAATTAAAGCCGCTGACACGCTGCTTCTGCTTGATTTCCTCCACCGCACCACGCTGGGCAGAGGCAACCTCCGCCACATTCGTCAGCAGATTGAACTCATACGATTTGTCTCCCCGATAGGTTTTCTGGTCAAAGTGGTCAAGGATATACTTGGTCACCAGCGAGATGCGCTGGGGTGCCATGAATGCTTTTTCCCGGTCAATATCCCAGACTTGTTTATCGTCCATATCCGGCTCTGCGTCCATCGTCTTGATGTAGTCCACACGGAACGGCAGCACATTCTTGTCGTTGATGGCATCAACGATGGTGTAGGTGTGCAGTTGGTCGCCGAACGTCTGCGCCGTGGTGAAATAGCGTGGATCAGTGGAGCTTCCTGCGTTGACTGCAAAAATCGGCGTTCCTGTAAATCCGAACAGGTGGTACTTTTTGAAATTGTGAACAATGGCCTTGTGCATATCACCGAACTGGCTGCGGTGGCACTCGTCAAAGATAATCACAACGTGCTTCTGGTAGACCTCATGCCCCGGATTTTTCTTGATGAAGGTCGCCAGCTTCTGGATGGTGGTAATGATGATATGTGCTTCCGGGTTTTCCAACTGGCGTTTCAGTATCGTGGTGCTGGTGTTGGAGTTTGCTGCGCCCTTCTCGAAGCGGTCATACTCCTTCATGGTCTGGTAGTCCAAGTCCTTGCGGTCTACCACGAACAGCACCTTGTCGATATAAGGCAGCTGCGATGCCAGCCGTGCCGTTTTGAATGAAGTCAGCGTTTTGCCGGAGCCCGTGGTGTGCCAGATGTAGCCGCCGCCCTCGATGGTGCCATACTTTTTGTAGTTGTTGGCGATCTCGATGCGGTTCAATATCCTCTCGGTTGCCGTGATCTGATATGGGCGCATCACCATCAGCATCTTTTCTGAGGTAAAGATGCAGTACCGGGTCAGCACGCTCAGGATCGTGTGCTTTGCAAAGAATGTCCGGGTAAAGTCGATCAGATCCGTCAGCACGCGGTTGTTCGCATCAGCCCAGTAGGAGGTAAATTCAAAGCTGTTGCTGGTCTTTTCCTTCTTGATCTTGCCGTGTTTGGCGTCCTTGATGGCATTGTAGCGGGTGCTGTTGGAGTAGTACTTGGTATTTGTGCCATTGGAGATCACAAAAATCTGCACATACTCGTACAAGCCGCAGCCCGCCCAGAACGAATCACGCTGGTAGCGGTTGATCTGGTTGAATGCCTCCCGGATGGCCACCCCGCGCCGCTTCAATTCCACATGAACCAGCGGAAAGCCGTTGACCAAAATCGTCACATCGTAGCGATTATCATGCCGCGCACCGTCCGCCTGCTTCACCTCGTACTGGTTGATGACCTGCAGGCGGTTGTTGTGGATGTTCTTTTTGTCGATCAGTGTGATATTTTTGGAACTTCCATCATCCCGGTGCAATACCTGCACATTGTCTTCCTGAATCTTTCGGGTCTTTTCGGGAATATGCTCGTTGGGGTTGGCAATTACATCACTGAAAAACTGCTGCCACTCCGTATCGGAAAACTGGTAGTGGTTCAGCTCTTCCAGTTGGCTGCGGAGGTTAGCAATCAGTTCATCCTCGGTATGCAGCGGCAGATAGGTATAGCCCTGCTCGCACAACAGCCGGATAAACTCTTTTTCCAGTTCTGCCTCACTCTGGTAGCTGTCAGAGCGCACTTTGGAGGGTTCATAGGTGGCAACAACGGTATCTTCATTGGTTGCCGCAACAACATTATAATTCATCTGTTTTTTTCCTCTATCCGTTCAGCCAAATTTGCCATAAAAATCAAAGCATCCAAACTCAAGAGCATTTTAATATAATCCATTTTTGTAAAATCCCGATGACTTCTGCCATGTAATGTCCAATGTCGATTCAAGTAACTCGGTTCCGGCTTATCAAAGTCTGAATTTCCAAAAGCGGTCTCCTGAAATGCACCAATTGAAATCATCACTGCAAAAACCTTCAAATCTGTTTGGGACGGAGGTATTTTGTTGTTGATCTTATCCTCAATTTCTCTCATTCGTTTTTTGAAGCTAGTATTTTTGGGCTGGTTCACAATGTCCGACAAAATACCATCCTCCAGCGAAAACAACCCTAGACATGCAAGCTGAAAGCATCCCATTTCCGCTGCAATCACAATTTGAGGGTACAGTTTCTTGTATGCTATAACGCGTTCCGCTGTGCCGCAGCGCTCAACAAGATTTCTCAAGCACTTTTCTTCATTTTCTGTATAGTATTCAAGTATAAACTCATCTACATTTGTTGACTTATTCACTTTTTCAATCATATCCCCGGACAACTGTTCCGTAAATACAATCTGATTTTCGCTCAACCTGTTTACCGCATTTCTCCAAAGGATAAGATTACCAAACGCCTTAAGATATTCGTTTATGGTATCCTGGTTAATGTGATACCAATTCATCAATTCCGTTATTTTTTCGGCAAACAGCTTTAATGCTTTCGACATTACTTCAACCGCATTCTTCACATCAAATAACGTTTGGTCATCCATTTTTCTCCTCACTTTCCAAAGTTTAACAGCTTATTCCTGTAATACTCGTACTGCTTTCGCCTCGCTTCAATCTCTGCGGGCAGACCGCCGGTCAAATCATTGCAGATAGCATCAAAGCGATCAAGGATAGAAACAACGCGCTTCTGTTCCTCAATAGACGGTACTGCAATCACAGCCTTTGCAATATTGTCATTGTACAATCTCGGAATCGTTCCACCCTCAGATGCTTTCCACGGTTTCAGTTCATAGCAGTAGCGAAGATAGCTATTCAAAACAATACTTTCATCATTATCAATCCAAACGATGTTAGAATCTTGGAAGTATGCAGGCTTCCCATCATAAACAACTGTTCTACCAATCGTTCCCGCCGCAGAAATCAGCACATCGCCTTTTTTCGGAAAATTATACTTCGACCGATATTCGTTAAATGTTTCCTGCGAAATATAGGCATTTGCTTCTTTTCCAAAAGTTCCAATTTTATAGAACGGAACACCGCTCACCGTATTTGTCTGGCTCTTCAAAATACGCTTACACATACAGATAGAGCCAATATCACCTAAAGAGATTCTCACATAGCCAAGCACATACTGCAAGAGCTTAATCAGTGCTCTGCTCTGCTCTGCTCTGCTCTGCTCTGCTCTGCTCTGCTCTGCTCTGCTC
>OGGO01000063.1_pt1 | contig 127875 bp, 110 predicted proteins | sample 1571231 | NCBI WGS metagenome assembly OGGO01 (sample SAMEA2582036, study PRJEB24529) | metagenome | biome: Human gut stool | place: China | collected 2011 | reverse complement strand
AGAGCGCCGTGCATGGACTGCAAGAGGGTCACCGTGATTTGAATCGGCCCGGTAACCTCCACCAGAAAGAGAAGCACTGCACAGAAATGTGTGGTGCTTATTTATTGTCTGCTTGCCATGCAAAGCAGCTTATGATAAGATAAACTTGTATTCTCCTTCTTTAGAGATTCGCAAGACACAGAAGCAAAAACGTCAGGAGGCCGCATATGCCCTATATTTTTTTATATCTTTTTTTAGCAGTGCTTTGTCTTTTAAATATGCAGTTCTGTCCAACCGGCGCCGATATCAAAAAGACCATGAACCGTCTGCATGAGCTGCGCTTTGTTTTTGCAGTACTGATCATCTTTTCCCATTGTACAAATCCGTTTTTTCCTATGCCGCATATTCTATTGCCGTTAAGCAAGATTTCCACATTGGGCGTAGGTTATTTCTTTATTTCATCCGGCTTTGGGCTTGCTTGCTCTGTTGCCTCAAAACCGAACTATCTGCGCAACTTCTGGAAAAAGATCGTCGATCTGCTATGGATCACCCTGTTTTCAAGCGTTGTGAGCACGCTCATTCGGAACACGATGCTAGGCGAACATCAGATTTTTCAGCTGGTCAACTGGTATATGCCTACGTTGACTGTACTGTATCTGATCTTCTATGTTTCCCACCGCATTTTCCCAAAAAATAAATTCCGGCGTGTCGTTTTTCTTTCCGGCGTTATATTCATCATCACTGCGATCCTCTGCATCTTTGATGCTGTTACAGGCTTAAACCACAGAGTTTATTACATCAGCGAGCTAGCTTTTCCCTTTGGAGTAATTATCTATGAATATGCAGACTTTTTTGCCGCTTTTTTAAAAAAGAAATATGCCCTGCCTTCGATTATCGCTGCGGAGCTTGTTTTTTCATTTCTTGCCATAACCGTACCCGAAAAAAGTTTACCAGACTTAATTTTCCACAATCTCATGAACCTTTTCTTCGGTCTGCTTTTGATCTGGCTGCTGGACAAATTCAAAGTTGGCAATCGAATTCTCCGCACAATGAATCCCTATGCTCCGTTCCTGTATCTATTTCAGTTTGCAGTTCTCGATATCACAAAGAACTACTATATAACAAACGCTCGTCCTTTTGACATCTTCTACTTCTGGGGCGTGCTGTTTTTCACCTGCATACTGGCTATTGTACTTCAGCACCTGTATAATTTTATTGGGGCAGAAGCACACAAGCACTTCCGCCCCAATCGTTCAAACCTATAACGCTTTTCCTTTTACATTTCCTGCATCATGATGCGGATGCGGTCTTGCATTTCCTTCTTATTCTTCGGCTTCCAGACCTGCGGCTTTGGCGGCTTGCGCCGCTGTACCGAATAGGCCAGCGGCAGCAGCCGCAGCGCCATCGTGCACCAGAAAGAAAAGGATGTGTTGTCCGTAAGGTATGTCATTGTCATGTAGCTGAGATTGCTCAAGTACAGCAACGCGGTGTCCTCATCCGCGTAATGCATCCAGAAGATCGGCGTAATGATATATTGGATGCCCGTCCAGAACACAAAACCGGGAAAACCCATTTCCACAAACACCTTTAAGATGTCGTTGTGGAAAGGAAAAGGCTCGTTAATGATTCCTGCATTATACCAGCCGGTAACAATAGTATCCACAAACTCAAAGCCATGCCCGCAATAGGTAATAGAATAGGTATAATAGTCGTTAGCAAGACTCCACAGATAATCACGGCCCATCATATCAATGCCTGCCATGTTCAGGATTCTTGAAACGGTTCCGTTCCGGACCGCGTAAATATACAAAAAGAAAAACACGACCCACGCAACGCCCCACAGAGTGAGCAGCTTCTTTTTGTCTTTGAAACGGCGGACGATCAGCGCCACAAAAATAAACAGCACCACCGCCGGAATGGCGATACGCTTCATGCCTACAAAAAAGAAAAACGTACAAGCTGCAAGCAGGCGACGGCGGCGGCGTTTTTCCTGTTTTGTGTCATGCGGGGCAAACACTGCATAATAAAGCACCAGCTGACCAAACACAAAGGTAAGATCGTGTATTTCCAGCCTGATGGCATAACCCTCTGCGTCGCCAAAGGTCACCAGACACTGCACAAGCGACTGGATGCTTGCTGAAAGACCATAGGTCGGGATTTCCAGAACCATGATGGCTGCGTTTGCCAGACACGCCGCAATGGCAAACAGATCGATCGTCTTTGACCCCAGCAGAAATACTCCGCTCACCGCTGTCAGAATTGAAATACTCTGGAACATCAGCTTGGAGCAGGCCCGGATCATCGTGGAGATTGCGCTGAAGTCCATCAGCCAGATAACAATGGACCACAAGAACAGCATCACGATCAGGGACATATAGACCAGTGCAGGCCAGAACACCTTTTTTACTCGTTCCAGATCCGGGTATATGAATCCATAGACAATTGCCATGCCGATAACACCCGCAGTAATAATCTTAGGCAGACCACCCAAAATGCTCTGCAGGGTTTTCCAGTCGCCAAGCCCCGCCAGTGCGATAAAACCCACATAGCAGATGCAGATCAGCTTTTGCCAGAAGGGGCTATCCTTATAAAATACGGAAGACGGCGATTTTTGAGAATAATCCCGCTTGACAATGATCTCAGACAATGTGCGCACGCGCTGTTTCTCCTCTTTTGTCGGTTCTATAGCGATAGTTTTCTTATAAACTCAATTATATGTTTCTGCCGGCGCTTTGTCAATTGCACTATCAGGCAGAGACAGCAAAAGGGTCATCGCTGTGCCGATGACCCTTTTGCTATTTCTTTTATATCGCGCCCAGACGCATTTTAAAGTCCTGATAACCGAAATGCACCAGCTCCCGGCAGCTGCCGTCTGCGCCCAGCAGCCAGATGGGCGGCAGGGGCATCCCGTTGAAGGTGTTGTTCTTGCAGGTGGTGTAGATGGCCATATCGCCGAAGATGAGCTTATCCCCCTCGGTAAGAGGAACGTCAAAGCTGTAATCCCCGACGATATCCCCCGCAAGGCAGGTGGGGCCGCCCAGCCGGACGGTGCACGCCTTCTCCCCTGCCTCACCGGCATCCAGCAGCGGCGGGCGGTAGGGCATCTCGATGACGTCCGGGGTGTGGCAGGCTGCGGACATATCCAGAATGGCAAGGCTGGTATCTCCATTGTGCAGGGTGTCCAGCACGGTGGTAACCAGATAGCCCGCGTTCAGCGCCCAAGCCTCGCCGGGCTCCAGATACACCTGCACGCCGTACTTCTGCCGCACCGACAGGATGCAGCTTTCCAGCGTAGCAAGGGCGTAGCCTGAGCGGGTGATGTGGTGTCCCCCGCCGAAGTTGAGCCACTGCATCTTGGGCAGCAGGTCTGCAAATTTTTCCTCCACCGCTGCCAGCGTCACCGCCAACGCATCCGCGTCCTGCTCGCACAGGGTGTGGAAGTGCAGACCGTCCAGCAGGGCGGGCAGTTCCGGGTGCGCCGCCACGGCGGCGTCCCACTGGGCACGGGTGGTGCCCAGACGGCTGCCGGGGGCGCAGGGGTCGTAGATTTCGTGGCCTTCCTGCGTGGAGCACTCCGGGTTGATGCGCAGACCAATGCTTTTGCCCGCTGCCTTTGCCGCCGGGCCGAACTTTGCCAGCTGGCTGGGCGAGTTGAACACGATATGGTCAGCGTATTGCAGTAATTCCGCAAACTCGTCTGCCCGGTAGGCGGCGCAGAACACATGATTCTCCTTCTCCGGCAGCTCTTCCCTGCCCAAGCGGCTCTCGTACAAGCCGCTGGCCTCGGTACCCGCCAGATAGGGTGCCAGCACCGGGTAGACATTGAAGTTGGAAAAAGCCTTCTGCGCCAGCAGGATGCGGCAGCCAGTGCGCTGCTGCACACCCAGCAGAATTTCGCCGTTGCGGCGCAGCTGGGCTTCGTCCAGCAGATAGCAGGGGGTGGGCAGGCGGTGCAGCTGCTCCTCGGACAGGTTTGCCAGCCCCGCAAAGGGCGGGCGGCTGTCGCGCACCCGCATCAGTCCACCAGAGCCGGGTCGTGGCTCTCGGAGCGGGGCAGGCCGTACTTGTCCAGTGCATCCAGATACGGATCGGGATCAAACTCCTCGACGGTGTGCACACCCTTGGTGTTCCACTTGCCGGTCAGCAGCATCAGCGCGCCGCACATGGCGGGCACGCCGGTGGTGTAGCTGATGGCCTGAGAGCCTACTTCCTTGTAGCACTCCTGATGGTCACAGACGTTGTAGATGTAGTAGGTCTTATCCTTGCCGTCCTTTTTGCCGGTAAAGATGCAGCCGATGTTGGTCTTGCCCTTGGTGCGGGGGCCAAGGCTGGCGGGGTCCGGCAGCAGCGCCTTGAGGAACTGGATGGGCACGATCTCCTGCCCGTTGAAGTTGACAGGGGTGGTGGACAGCATTCCCACGTCCTCCAGACAGCGCATATGATCCAGATAGCTCTGACCAAAGGTCATGAAGAAGCGGATGCGCTTTGCCTCCGGGATGTTCTTTGCCAGAGACTCGATCTCCTCGTGGTGCAGCAGGTACATATCCTTGTCGCCCACCTGATCGAAGTTGTACTCCCGCTTGATGCTCATGGCCGGGATCTCCACCCAGTGGCCGTTCTCCCAGTAGCTGCCGGGAGCGGACACCTCGCGCAGGTTGATCTCGGGGTTGAAGTTGGTGGCAAAAGCATAGCCGTGGTCGCCGCCGTTGCAGTCCAGAATGTCGATGGTGTCGATGGTATCGAACTCGTGCTTTTTGGCGTAGGCGCAGTATGCCTGGGTCACACCCGGGTCAAAGCCGCTGCCCAGCAGGGCGGTCAGGCCGGCTTCCTCGAACTTTTTGGCGTAGGCCCACTGCCAGCTGTAATCAAAGTAGGCAGAGAAGCCGGCCTCCTTGCAGCGCTTCTCGTAGATGGCGCGCCATTCCGGGTCGTCGGTGTTCTCGGGCTCGTAGTTGGCGGTGTCCATGTAGTTGACGCCGCAGGCAAGGCAGGCGTCCATGATGGTCAGATCCTGATAAGGCAGGGCGATGTTCATCACGAGATCAGGCTGGTAAGCCTTGATGAGAGCGATGACCTCTTCCACCTTGTCTGCGTCCACCTGTGCGGTGGTGATCTTGGTGGCGGTAGTGGGAGCCAGCTCGGCAGCCAGCTTATCGCACTTTGACTTGGTACGGCTGGCGATGCAGATCTCGGTGAACACCTCGGGCACCTGGCAGCACTTGTGGATGGCAACGGAGGCCACGCCGCCGCAGCCGATGATCAGAACTTTGCTCATATCGGTTACTCCTTTATCTGTAAAATGGTCGTTTCGTATTTATACCTGAAAGCCCGGCCAGCCCTTGTCCAGCGCGATCAGGGTCTCGCGCAGCACCTTGCAGGCGGTGGCGGTGGAAACGCCGGTGGTGTCCAGCGTGGGAGCCAGCTCGTTCAGGTCTGCACCGATGATGTTGGCCTTGGTCACAGTGCGGATGGCATCCAGCAGCTGCAAAAAGCTTACGCCGCCAGCCTCCGGGGTACCGGTACCCGGGAAGCAGGAGGGGTCAAGGCAGTCCAGATCGATGGTCAGGTACACCGGCACCTTGCTCTCGCACAGCTGTGCGGTCAGCTCGGCAAGGCCGGTAAAATCAAACTTGTGCATCTCGGTGTGCTGAGCAGCAAACTCGAACTCTGTCCGGTCTCCGCTGCGGATGCAGAACTGATGGATACGGCCATCCCCTACCAGTTCGTGGCAGCGGCGCAGCACACAGGCGTGGCTCAGCTTCGCGCCCAAATAGTCGTCCCGCAGGTCGGCATGGGCATCGAAGTGGACGATGTGCAGATCAGGGTATTTTTTCACCGCAGCCCGCACCGCGCCCAGCGTGACCAGATGCTCGCCGCCCAGCAGCAGCGGGAACTTGCCGTCCTTCAGGATCTCCTCTGCCCGGGCCTCGATATCGGCCAGCGCCAGCTCACTGGAGCCGAAGCACAGTTCCAGATCTCCGCTGTCGAACACATCAAAATCGGTCAGGTCGGCGTTCTGGTAGGGGCTGTAAGTCTCCAGACCATAGCTCTCGTGCCGGATAGCCGCCGGGCCGAACCGTGCGCCGGGGCGGTAGCTGGTGGTGGAATCGTAAGGTGCACCGTACAGCACGATGCTGGCGGCGCGGTAGCTGCTGTCGCAGCCGATAAAGTTCTCAACGTTGGGGTGCATCAATGTTCCTCCACTTCCCGCAGCATCTCCTCCAGAAAAGCCGGCAGGTAGAATGCTCCGATATGCAGTTTTGTGGTGTAGTAGCGGGTGCGCATATTCAGCGCCTTCCACGACTCTGCGTCCAGATCATCAATGGGATGATATTTTTTACTTGCAAAGCCGAACAGCCAGTACCCCGCCGCAAAGGTGGGGATATGTGCCTGATACACCCGGCTGATGGGGAAGGTGGACGCAATGCGCTTGTGGCTGCGCTGCATGGCGCTGGCATCCTCGGCGTAGAAGGGGCTGCCCTGCTGGTTGACCATGATGCCGTCCTCTTTCAGGGCGTTGAAGCAGCTGCCGTAGAACTCGCGGGTGAACAGACCCTCGGAGGGGCCGAAGGGGTCGGAGGAGTCCACGATGATAAGGTCGTATTCTTCCTCGCAGCGGCGGATATACTTCAGGGCGTTCTCAAAGTAGATATGCACCCGGCGGTCATCCATACGGCAGGCATTGCCGGGCAGGTAGGCGCGGCAGGCTTCCACCACCTGCGGGTCCATCTCCACAAGGTCGATGCGCTCCACACGGTCGTAGCGGGTCAGCTCCCGCACCACGCCGCCGTCACCGGCGCCGATGACCAGAATATCCTTGGCTTCCTTGTGCACCGCCATGGGCACATGGACGATCATTTCATCGTAGATGAACTCATCGCGCTCGGTCAGCATCACGTTGCCGTCCAGCGTGAGCACCCGGCCGAACTCCGGGGTCTCAAAGATATCAATGCGCTGATAATCGCTCTGCTTGGAGTAGAGCTGCTTGTTCACCCGGATGCTGTGCTTCACATCCGGGGTGTGAAACTCTGAAAACCAAAATTCCATCTTTTTCCCTCCTTATGCCAGAACATTCAGGTGCAAAATTTCAGGGTCCTCCGGGCCGGTCATGCTGCAGCCCTTGGCCTTGGCGTACTCGATGTAGTTCAAGATCTCCTTGGTGATGCGCTCGCCGGGTGCAAGGATGGGGATGCCCGGGGGATAGCACATGACGAACTCGCTGCACACCATGCCCTCGGTCTCCCGCAGGGGCAGGCTCTTTTTGGGGGCGTAGAAGGCCTCCTGCGGACTGGCAGCCACCACGGGGTCGATGTATTCCTGACTCAGCAGACCCGAGCCGTCGGTGCGGTAGCGGCGCTTGATCTCAGCCAGTGCACTGACCAGACGCTCCACCTCCTGCGGGCGGTCGCCGATGGACAGGTAGGCAAGGATGTTGCCGATATCACCGAACTCGATCTGAATATCGTACTCATCGCGCAGGATATCGTAGACCTCAATGCCGGCAAGACCGATATCCAGCGTATGGACGCTGAGCTTGGTGGTGTCAAAGTCAAAGACGGAATCGCCGTTGCACAGCTCCTTGCCAAAGGCGTAGTAACCGCCTACGGCGTTGATCTCCTCGCGGGCGTACTCGGCAATGTCTGCCACCTGATGGAACACCTGCCGTCCCCGCAGCGCCAGATTGCGGCGGGAAATATCCAGACTGGACATCAGCAGGTAGCTGCCGGAGGTGGTCTGGGTCAGGTTGATGATCTGACGCACATAGCCCGGGTGCACGTTGGGGCCGATGAGCAGCAGGCTGGACTGGGTCAGGCTGCCGCCGCTCTTGTGCATGGACACCGAGGCCATATCCGCGCCTGCCGCCATGGCAGACACCGGCAGGCCGCCGCCAAAGTAGAAGTGGGTGCCGTGGGCTTCATCCGCAAGGCAGAGCATTCCGGCGTCGTGCGCCATTTTTACGATGGCACGCAGATCGGAGCAGATGCCGTAGTAGGTGGGGTTATTCACCAGCACGGCCACGGCGTTGGGGTGCTCCCTGATGGCCTTTGCCACCTGCTCCCGCTTCATGCCCAGCGAGATGCCCAGACGCTTATCCACCTCCGGGTTCACATACACCGGCACAGCGCCGCATAGCACCAGCGCGTTCAGCACGCTGCGGTGCACATTGCGGGGCAGAATGATCTCATCACCCCGCTTGCAGGCGGTAAGCACCATGCTCTGCACACTGCTGGTGGTGCCGCCTACCATTAAAAAGGCGTGTGCCGCACCAAAGGCATCGGCGGCAAGCTCCTCAGCTTCCCGGATGACCGACACCGGGTGGCAGAGGTTATCCAGCGGCTTCATACTGTTCACGTCCACGCCCACGCACTGCTGACCCAGAAAAGCGGTCAGCTCCGGGTTGCCGCGGCCCCGCTTGTGACCGGGCACGTCAAAGGGCACCACCCGCATCTGCCGGAACCGCTCCAGCGCCTCGTAAATGGGCGCACGGCGCTGGTCCAGCCGGGAACGTGCTTTGTTCTCGTTCATCTTTTCCTCCGTCCCTGTTCTCTTTTTGCACAACAAAAAAGCGCAGACACTGCACAAATGTGCAGACCTGCGCTTGGAACAGCTTTTTCCGCGCTGATAAAGCACCCAGCCATAAGTGCCGGTGCTGCGCGTTATCTGTGATCCAAAAAGACGGGGTGATGAGAGTCTATATAGCAACTACACTTTTACTACTCTTATTGACCGTTTCACAAGTCTGCGCATAGGCTGCGCAATTTCATGGTTGTAAAGGAACCAACTTATAAAATTTAGAGCTTTGCCGCAGGGGCAGCCGCTGCTTCTAATCAAAACAGCAGTGCTGCGGCACGCGAGCCAACGCAAGGTTTGAAACCCGTTTCATCGTTGTCTCGCAGTAACTCAATCAATAATGGCAGCTTGCGCCGCCGGTCGGCAGTGGACCCGGCTGTCCGTATGGCCTTAGCCCCGTTGGGCGGTCCCGAGTAAATTGCTTTGAAAAGACTCTGCAAGGCGGCGTCTCTCAAAATCAACAAAAGAATAACATGATTCGCCTTTTCTGTCAACTAAAACTTTTTGGCAGACATCCTTTCCCATGCAGAAAAGACTGTTTTGTGCAAAAACATCCCGCTGAACCCGCAAAAAAAGGACAGCCGCATCGTTTGGTGCAGCTGTCCTTTGCTCTGGTTATTCTGCGCTGTACGCGCTACCCATGATCCACGGGTTACTTGCGGAATATTTTGCGTGGTTGCGCAGGTAGGTGACCCATGCACCGTAGCCGTTGCCGGCCGAAAGGTGCACGCCGTCCGGTGCGGCGATCATCTCTTTCAGGTTGCCCTCGCCGTCAGCCAGTGTCTCCCACAGATTCAGATAAACGCAGCCCTTGCTGGCAGCCAGCTGCGCCAGCTGCTCATTGACGCTGCGCAGCACGTCCGAGGCAAGACCCGGCTTTTTTTCCGCTGCCGCAGGCCGTACCGGCGGGATGGACTGTACATAAATAATGCAGTCCTCGCCCAGCGTCTGGCGCAGCTCGTCCAGCATCTGTCCGTAGTATGCCAGAAAACGGTCCGCAGCGCCCAAGGTGGTCAGGGTGTTGGTGCCCAGCAGGATATACAGTTTTTTGGGCTGCGCCGCTGCCAGCACATCCAGCGCCACCTCCTGACCGCGGGTGGGGCTCTTGACGGCGGCGCGGTTGACGATGGCGTCCGGCCCTACACCCGTATAGCCGCAGATGAGCGCGCCGCTCAGATTGATCTGATAGTCCGAAAAGCCCACCGTCAGGCTGTCGCCCAGAAAGGCAGCGTCCGAAAAATAGCTCAGGTCTACCTGACCGCAGGCCGGCTGCCGGATAACATTGGCGTCATACGCCTTAATGGTATAGGCCCCGTCAGTCTGCCGGGCGGGGCCGAAGCTTTCCAGCTGTACCGCCTGCGCCGTGCCGCTGTCCCCTGCTGCGCTCTCGCTGCCGGAGTCCGTCTCGCCCTGCATGGGCAGCGGTGCCAGAATGTTCTGCGCAATGCCGCCCGCGCTGGTCTGCGGGGTGCTGTCCTCCGCCGCTGTTCCCTTTTCCAGAATAGCGGTCACCGCATAGGCGACCAGCAGGATGACCACAATGACCCCTGCCAGCCGCAGTTTGCCGCTGATGCCCCCGCCCGTGCGCCGCCGGGGTGCCGAATGATATTCGTGTGAAATGCCCATAATCTCTGTCCAGCTTTCTGCAATTATCCCAACAGGCAGGTACTTCTGCCCGGTAATTTTGGAGTGCGCACCCATTTTATCATATTTTTTTTGCCTGTGCAACCAATTGGGTCTTGCATACAACAGGCAAAACGGGTACAATAGGATTGCAGCTTATTTTGCACATTTTACAAAAAGCGAATACACAAGCTGCAAATATTTTTGTGTCAGTTGCGGCAGGCGGCTGTTTTGCCGTTCCGGTCTGTTGGCAGTGCAGGGTCGACAGACTACTTTACCGGACGGTGCGGAAAACCGTTTGCCCGGCAGCGATACATTTTAAATGATCTGAAGGAGGTTTCCATGGCCAAGAATATCATCATTGGTCAGAGCGGCGGCCCTACCGCCGTGATCAACTCCAGCCTTGCGGGCGTATACAAAGCCGCCCGCAGTCTGGGTGCAGACAAGGTGTACGGCATGAAGTACGGCATCGAAGGTCTGCTCAAGGAGGAGCTGCTGGAGCTCAACATCCTGCTGGATGACCGCATGAGCATTGAGCTGCTCAAGCGTACTCCGTCCAGCTATCTGGGCAGCTGCCGCTTCAAGCTGCCCGACCCGGACACCGATGCCACCCCGTTCGTCAAGCTGTTCACCCTGTTTGACAAGTACGACATCTGCGCCGTGTTCTACATCGGCGGCAACGACTCGATGGATACCATCGCAAAGTTGTCCCGCTACGGGCAGCAGGTGGGCAGCAGTGTGCGGTTCATCGGTGTGCCCAAGACCATCGACAACGATCTATGTCTCACCGACCACACCCCCGGCTACGGCTCTGCCGCAAAGTACATTGCCACCATCTTGAAGGAAGTCATCCGCGACTCCTCGGTGTATAACATCCGTAGTGTGACGGTGGCCGAGATCATGGGTCGCCACGCTGGCTGGCTGGCTGGTGCGGCCTGTCTGGCAGGCGGCGAGGACTGTGAAGGTCCCGACCTGATCCTGCTGCCGGAAGTGCCCTTTGATCAGGACAAGTTCCTTGCCCGGGTGGACGAGCTGCAACGGGTAAAGTCCAACGTTATCATCGCAGCCAGCGAGGGCGTAAAGACCGCAGACGGCACTTATCTGTGCGATCTGGTTTCCACCGCCGGGCAGCTGGACGCCTTTGGCCACAAAGCCATCCTCAGCGGCACCAGCCGTTACCTTTCGGAGCTCATCCACGACAAGCTGCAGTGCAAGAGCCGCGCCATCGAGTTCTCCACCCTGCAGCGCTGCGCCAGCCATCTGGCCAGCCGCACGGATGTGAACGAGGCCTACGCCGTTGGCGGTGCCGCTGCCGCTGCTGCCTTTGCGGGCGAGAGCGGCCGCATGATCGCCCTCAAGCGCGTTTCCAACTACCCGTACCAGTGCATCACCGAGTCTGTGGATGTGCAGCAGGTGGCAAATCTGGAAAAGAAAGTCCCGCTGGAATGGATCACTCCGGACGGGATGCAGGTGACCGAAGCCTTTGAGGAGTACGCCCGTCCGCTGATCCTGGACGAGGTAACTCCTGTGTATGTGAACGGTACCCCCCGCCACATCCGTCTGTGATCTCCCTTTCCCTTCCGCGTCTGTTTTCGTGCAACTGCACGTTTTTATAGCCGAAACAGAAAAAACAAAAAAGGAGAAATCATCATGGGAAAAAACGCAATCGTCGGTCAGTCCGGCGGCCCCACCTCTGTCATCAATGCCAGTCTGGCGGGTGTCTTTGAAAGCTGCAAGAACCGCGGCGCAGACATCGTGTACGGTATGTGCAACGGTGTTGCCGGTCTGCTGGAGGAGCGGGTGGTGGATCTTTCCACCCTGCTGACCGATGACCTGGACATCGAGCTGCTCAAGCGCACCCCGTCCAGCTTTCTGGGCAGCTGCCGCTACAAGCTGCCCGACTGGCGGGATGACGAGGCGGTGTACAAAAAGCTGTTCGCCATTCTGGAAAAGCTGAACATCGGCTACTTCTTCTACATCGGCGGCAACGACTCCATGGACACCATCGGCAAGCTGGCAGACTACGGCCAGCGCGTTGGCAGCGACATCCGCTTTATGGGCGTGCCCAAGACCATCGACAACGACCTGATGGTCACCGATCATACTCCCGGTTACGGCTCTGCGGCCAAGTACATCGGCGTTGTGATGAAGGAGATCATCCGTGACGCCACCGTGTACGGCACCAAGTACGTCACCGTGGTGGAGATCATGGGCCGCAACGCCGGCTGGCTGACCGCCGCTGCCGCACTGGCCAAGAGCGACGATTGCGAGGGCGTGGACATGATCTGCCTGCCCGAAGTTCCCTTCAATGTGGAGCGCTTTGTGGAAAAGGTGCGTGTGATGCAGGAAAAGAAGCCCAGTATCGTCATTGCCGTGTCCGAGGGCGTAAAGCTGGAGGACGGCCGCTATGTCTGTGAGCTGGCTGACGATGTGCACGCCGTGGACGCCTTCGGCCACAAGGCACTGACCGGTACTGCACGGTATCTGGCCAATGTGGTTGCCCGCAATCTGGACACCAAGACCCGCTGCATCGAGCTTTCCACCCTGCAGCGCTGCGCCGGTCACCTGACCAGCCGCACCGACATCACCGAAGCCTATCAGGTGGGCGGTGCTGCTGCCAAGGCAGCCTTTGAGGGTGTTACCGGGCAGATGGTGGCGCTGAAGCGCATCTCCAACAACCCCTACCAGTGCACCACCGAGCTGCACCCCATCAGCGAGGTCGCCAACTTGGAAAAGAAGGTCCCCCTGAGCTGGATGAACAACAACCACACCCAGATGACCGAGGACTTCTTGGACTACGCCCGTCCGCTGATCCAGGCCGAGCTGACCCCGCTGTACATTGCCGGTCTGCCGCACCATATCTACATGAAGAACCAGAAGTGATCTTCTCCTGACCTGTTTTTGTCAGGCTGAAAAGCCCTCCCGCCCGGACGCTGTAAAGCAACCCCGGATGGGAGGGCTTTTGTGTTTGCTGCATTTCTTTCTTATTTTTTGCGCTCAGCCCAAATTATGGGTTGACAAACCGCGTTTTCAGTGGTAACATATACAAGCAGTCCGCGCGGCTGTAAAAAAGAATATGGGCGTGTTCCCGAGTGGCCAATGGGGACAGACTGTAAATCTGCTGCTTTCAGCTTCGGTGGTTCGAATCCACCCGCGCCCACCAAAAAAGCTCTAGCGTATTTAGCACGCTGGAGTTTTTTGTTTTGCTTGTGCGTGAGACTCACAAATGTGGGTGGATTCGAACAGCATCGACCCGCCGAACAGTCCGGCGGGTAAAAAAGCCCCTGCGGGGCTTTTTTAGATGCGCGGCTCGTGCAATCCACCCGCGCCCACCAAGAACTCCAATATCCGAACCGGGTACTGGAGTTTCTGTTTTATCTGCTATGCAAAAGGGATGCAAGGGAAGATTCGAACAATATCGATTTATACTCTCCCCCACAGATATTGCATCTGCCCCCGACCTGTGATACCATACAAGTAACCAAAACGATACAGATGGAGGACTTTTTCCATGATCTACGATACCCTGAACAACCTGCCCAATTATCTGGGCGTAAGCGACAATCTGGACGCTGTCATCGAGTACATCATGGCGCGGGATATCACCACCCTGCCTGCCGGGCGCACCCGCATCGATGGGGACAAGGCGGTGGTCACTGTGAGTACCGTCACACCCCAGACCTCCGACAAGGCACTGTTCCAGCGGCACGACAATCACATCACGCTGGAGACCGACTTGGACGGCAGCGAGCTGTTTGAGGTAAGTCTGGCAGAGCTGACTCCCACCAAGCCCACCGATGAGGCCGCCGACACCACCGTAGGCACCGCCGGCACCAGCATTGCCGGGATGCTGTGCGAAGGACGTTTTGCCTTGTATCTGGCCGGGGAACCGTATAAATCCGGTCTGAAGGCGCAGGGCTGCGGCAAGCTGAAAAAAGCCGTGTTCAGCATCGAGCTGGACCCGGACGAGGAAGAATAACTGAAAGGAGGCTTTCTGTATGGGATTTCTTGCTGTACTGGCTGCAAGCCTTTTTGCCGTATTCATTTTTACTGTATTCGGCGGCTATTCGCTGCTGCTCTGGTGCCAGCAGTCCCTGTGGATGGTTGTTCCTCCCGCGCTGGTGCTGGCTGTTCTGGTCTGGACATTTTTGAAAATGGACGATAAGATCACCGCCCTGCAAAAGCGGGTGGATGAGCTGGAAGCTGCACAAAAAAGCACAGAGAAAACTGAAAAATAATACAGCGCCGCCCTTACCGGAGAAGCTTCTCCGGCAGGGGCGGCGCATTTTTACACCTTATTTTTTATCCTGCGGGTCATCCAGCCCTTTGAACATCACCATGCCCAGACTGACAAAGCTAGCGCCCAGCGCAAAACCCACTGTTCCCAGCGACACACTGAACAAAACGCCCATGGCAACGCCGAACAGAATGCCCGCGATTTGGCTTTTCTTCATTTTACTGCTCTGCCTTTCCGTACCATGCAACGGACAGCCGCCACGAGAGAGCATACAGCGCCAGCGCCGCCGCCAGCACGACCACCAGCACCAGCAGCGAACCGTTGGCGGGCAGGATGCTGTCCAAAGCGCTGTCCCCCGAAGAGACGAAATAGCCCATAAAGCCCCCAAGCAGACCGATGCACAGGTAGTACACATACCGGGCTTTCTGGAAGCCAAAGCGGTAGGTCAGCGGCAGCAAAATAATGTTGCCCAGCAGGGTCAGCATAGCCACCTGAAGCAGGGTCGCCACGGTGATCTGCACCGTTACCGTACCCCAGAGCAACTGTGCTGCTGCCAGCGCCGCCATACTCAGCAGCTCCGCCAGCGCCATACCGCACAAGCCGATGAGGTATTTGCCGCCCACGATCTGCTCTTTTGTCACCGGCAGAGCAGCGCAGTAAGCGCTGAACCGGCTGTTCTGGTCGTAAGCCAGCAATGTCATGGGCGACATTCCCAGCAAAAGCCCGCCGTACAGCATAAAGAAATTAGACCCTTCCTTCATGAAAAACGTTCCCACCAGCATCATAGCAATCGACACCAGAATGATCCATCTGATATAGCACCACGTCTGATAGGCATCCTTCAATAGCAGACCTTTCATTGCACATCTTCCCCTTTCACCATCAGTACAAACAATTCCTCAATGCTTACCGGGGTAAGCTCTGCCCCGGCGGGCAGTGCATCCCGGCGCACAAGCGCCTCGGCGCCGTAAGGAGTGACCCGCTTGCCGTACACCTGTGCATCCAGTGCCGCCAGCTGCGCCGCCGTACCGTGCCACAGGGCGTATTCCTCCCGCAGGGCGTCCTTTTCCTCACAGAGCAGCAGCCTGCCCTTGTGCAGAAAGGCGATGGTATCGCACAGCTTTTCCAAGTCGCTGACGATGTGGGAGGAGATGAGGATGGAGTGGTTTTCGTCCCGGGCAAAGTCCAGCAGCAGGTCGGTCACCTCGTCCCGCACCACCGGGTCCAGCCCGTTGGTGGCTTCGTCCAACAGCAGCAGCTTCGGGTGGTGCGCCAGTGCCACGGCGATGCACAGCTTCATCTTCATGCCGGTGGAGTAGTCCTTGTACTGCTTTTTGTCCGGCAGGCCGAACTTCCGACACAGCTCCGCATAGACGGCAGCGTCCCAGTTCTGGTAGATGCCCGCCATCACTTTGCCCGCCTGCACCGCGTTCAGGCACAGAGGGATGCCCTCGCTGCCCAGCACCACGCTGATCTCCTCTTTGGTGCGGACGGAAATAGTGCGGCTGTCCCTGCCGAGGATGGTCACAGTGCCACCGTCCCGCCGCACCATGTCTAGGATCAGCCGGATAGTGGTACTCTTGCCTGCTCCGTTTTCGCCGATCAGGCCGCAGATGGTGCCGCCGGGCAGGGTCAAGTCCAGCGGCCCAAGGGTAAAGTCCTTATAGTTTTTTGTAAGCCCCTGCAGTTCCAGTGCGTTCATATTCAGCCCTCCCATAGCAGTTCCAGCATCTCCCCCAGCTCTTCCCTGCTCAGCCCGCAGGACGCGGACAGGCGGACAACCTCGGTAAGATGTTCTTCAATCTTTTTCAGGTTTTCTTCCCGCAGCAGCTCGGTGTTTTTCGGGGCCACAAAAAAGCCCTTTGCCGGTACTGCGTAAAGAAAGCCCTCTTTTTCCAGTTCATCGTAGGCGCGCTTGGTGGTAATGACGCTGATGCGCAGATCCCGTGCCAGCCCCCGGATGGAGGGCATGGCCTCATCCGGCTGCAAAGCCCCGCTGATGATCTGCTGCTTGATCTGATTGTAGATCTGGTCATAGATGGGCGCGCCGCTTTTGTTATTGATAAACAGTTCCATCGGCTGCTCCTTTGACACTTTCGTTTTGTCTGTATATGTACAGTATATACAGTAGATACAGATTTGTCAAGAGAATGCGCAAAAAAATACACCCGCCGCCCAAAACGGACAGCGGGTGCAATTTTTATAGGTTTTACAGCGCCTTGATTGCGGTCTTGATGCGCTCGGCGGCAAGCTTGGTCTTTTCTGCATCGCCGAAGGCGGTCAGGCGGAAGTAGCCCTCGCCGCACTCGCCAAAGCCCACACCGGGGGTGCCCACAACACCGCAGTTTTCCAGCAGCCAGTCGAAGAACTGCCAGCTCTTCATGTTGCCGGGGCAGCGCAGCCAGATGTAGGGGCTGTTCTTGCCGCCGCAGTACCACACGCCGCACTCGTCCAGCGCATCGGCAATGACCTTTGCGTTGCGGCGGTAGTAGTCCAGATTGGACTGGATCTCGGCCATGCCGCTCTCGGTGAACACGGCGGCAGCGGCGCGCTGCACCACATAAGGCACACCGTTGAACTTGGTGGTCTGGCGGCGCAGCCAGAGCTTGTTGATGCTCATGCCCTCGCGCTCCAGCTCCTTGGGCACGACGGTGTAGCCGCAGCGGGTGCCGGTAAAGCCTGCGATCTTGGAGAAGGAGCAGATCTCCACAGCGCACTCGCGTGCACCCTCGATCTCGAAGATGCTGCGGGCAAGCTCGCCGTCCGAGATAAAGCACTCGTAAGCGGCATCGTACAGAATGATGGCATCATTCTTGCGGGCGTAATCCACCCATGCCTTCAGCTGTGCACGGGTGTAGGCAGCGCCGGTGGGGTTGTTGGGGCTGCAGATATAGATGATATCTGCCTTCACGCTCTCGTCCGGCATACCGAGGAAGCCGTTCTCCTGCCCCGTGCGGCTGTAAATGATCTTGCGGCCATCGGTGACGTTATCATCCACATAGGTGGGGTACACGGGGTCCGGCACCAGCACGGTGTTGTCCACGTCGAACAGACCCAGCAGGTTTGCAAGGTCGCTCTTTGCGCCGTCCGAGATAAAGATCTCGTCCTCGGCAAGCTGGGTGCCGCGGCTGGCGTAGTAGCCCTGAATAGCCTGCTTGAGGAAGGGGTAGCCCTGCTCCGGACCGTAACCGTGGAAGCCCTCCTTGGTGCCCATCTCCTCGGCGGCGTCGCGCATAGCCTGCACCACGCACTTTGCCAGCGGCTGGGTCACATCGCCGATGCCCAGACGGATGATCTCCTTTTCCGGGTGTGCTTCCTGATATGCAGCCACCTTGTGGGCAATGTCCACGAACAGGTAGCTGGCCTTCAGCTCGTTGTAATGCTTGTTCATCTTCATGATACTTTCCCTCGCTTCTATATTGTGGAACCCTCTCAGTCATCTCGCATCCGCTCGATGCCAGCTCCCCCGAGAGGGGGAGCTTTTTCAAAGGGTCCTTTTACACTTCGGTCGTGCCCTCGCACACGGTCTCGGCAGCGCCGGTCATCAGCAGCTGCTTGCCGGGCAGCACCCAGATGGTCAGCTCGCCGCCGCGCAGCTGCACATGGACATCCTCCCCGGCGGGGCAGATGCCCAGCTCGGTCAGGGCTGCCACGGTGGCACAGGTGCCGGTGCCGCAGGCCCATGTCTCGCCGCTGCCACGCTCCCACACGCGCATCTTCAGGTGGGTGGCGTCCACCACCTGCACAAACTCGGTGTTGATGCGCTCCGGGAAGTTTTCGTGGTGCTCAAAGCCCGGGCCGATCTGCTCCAGCTTCAGGCTGTCCACTTCCGGCACAATGGTCACGCAGTGGGGGTTGCCCACGCTGATGCAGGTCACCCGCCACAGGTTCTCTTCCACCTGCAGGGGCAGGTCTACCAGCGGCCCTTCGCCCATGTTCACGGCGGGCAGCGCCGCTGCCATGGCGGTGTAGGTGCCCATCTCTACCTGCCACAGCCCTTCGCCCATGCGGGAAACGGTCTTTGAGCCGCTGAGGGTGTCGATGGCAAGCTTCGGCTTTGCCATGCCGTGGGTATACAGCCACTCGGCCACGCAGCGGATGCCGTTGCCGCACATCTTGCCCTCGCTGCCATCCGCATTAAAGATGCGCATCATGGCGTCTGCCCCGGCTGTGACCGGTGCGCAGATGCAGATAATGCCGTCCGCCCCGATGGAAAAGTGCCGCCGGGACAGCCGCTGTGAAAGCGCTGCGATATCCTCCGGCACACCGGAGGTGCGGCAGTCCAGATAGATATAATCGTTGGCGCAGCCCTGCATTTTGGTGAATGATAGCTTCATGCTTATCGCTCCTTATAAAAGGGACCGGTCAGTCCCTATAAACTCATTACTTTATAATGATAAAAAAACCGGCACGAGATGTCAAGGGAAAAAGCAGCTTTCAGACAATTTTCTTCAGTTGCTGCAAAACAGGGCTTGACAATACGCACTGCATGGGATATAAAAAAAGAGAGCGCTTTGTACAGCAGGCAAGGCCGTGCCGGATACCGGAGGTTTTTCCGGGGCACGGCGGGCTGTACGCGTATGCAATACAACTGCAAAAAGGAGACCACAGGAATGGATACTTTTGAGAAAATCCGTGCATTGCTGGCTGAGCAGCTGGACGTTGACCCGGCAAAGATCACGCTGGAAAGCGATATCATGAGCGATTTCGAGGCCGACAGTCTGGATATCGTGGATATGGTAATGACGCTGGAGGACGAGTTTGGCATCGAGGTGCCGGACGACGCTATCGAGTCCCTGCGCACCGTAGGCGATGTGGTAAACTTTGTGGACAGCCACGCGCAGAACTGATTCTTTTAGGCAAAAGCCCCGCCTTTGCAGTGCGGCACACGGCCGTGCAGGCAGGCGGGGCTTTATTATGGTTCGTGCGGAACGCGCAGCGTTTGGCGCACGGCCTTGGGAGGATATAACAAAATGGCAAAAGACAACAAGAAGCTCGTGCAGGCGATCACCAGTCAGGAAGAAAACTTTGCACAGTGGTACACCGATATCTGCGTGAAGGCAGAGCTGGTGGAGTATTCCAGTGTGAAGGGCTTTATCATCCTGCGCCCCTATGGCCAGGCCATCTGGGAACTGATCCAGAAGGATCTGGATGCCCGGTTCAAGGCCACCGGCCATGAGAACGTGGCTATGCCGGTGCTGATCCCGGAAAGCCTGCTGCAGAAGGAAGGCGAGCTCGTCAATGGCTTCGCGCCGGAGGTGGCGTGGGTCACGATGGGCGGCTCCGACAAGCTGGAAGAGCGTCTGGCTGTCCGCCCCACCAGCGAGACCATGTTCTGCGACCACTGGTCCCGCGTGCTGCACAGCTACCGCGAGCTGCCCATGAAGTACAACCAGTGGTGCAGCGTCGTGCGCTGGGAGAAGACCACCCGTCCCTTCCTGCGCAGCCGCGAGTTCTGGTGGCAGGAGGGCCACACCATCCACGAGACCGCTGCCGAGGCCGAGGCTGAGACCCAGCAGCAGCTGAACTGCTATGCAGACACCTGCGAGCAGGATCTGGCCATCCCCGTGGTGAAGGGCCGCAAGACCGACAAGGAAAAGTTTGCCGGTGCCGAGGCCACCTACACTATCGAAGCCATGATGAAGGACGGCAAGGCACTGCAGAGCGGCACCAGCCACTACTTTGGCGATAAGTTCAGCAAGGCTTACGATGTCACCTTTACCGGCCGCGACAACCAGCTGCATCATCCGTTCCAGACCAGCTGGGGCGTTTCTACTCGTCTGGTGGGTGCCATCATCATGACCCACGGCGATGACGACGGCCTGATCCTGCCCCCGGCCATTGCCCCCATTCAGGTGGTGGTGGTGCCCATTGCTGCCCACAAGCCCGGCGTTTCCGAAAAGGCTGCCGAGCTGGCCGAGAAGATTAGCAAGTACGCCCGCGTGAAGCTGGACGACAGCGACAACGCCCCCGGCTGGAAGTTTGCCCAGTGGGAGATGAAGGGCGTGCCCCTGCGCCTTGAGATCGGTCCCAAGGATCTGGAAAAGAACCAGTGCGTGCTGGTGCGCCGCGACACCCGTGAGAAGATCTTTGTAAGCTTGGACGAGCTGGAGACCGCCATCCCCGCCCAGCTGGAGGCTCTGCGCAAGGATCTGTACCAGCGTGCGCTGGAAAACCGCGAAAAGCGCACCTGGGCTGCCACCACCATGGACGAGGTGAAGGAGTTGGCAAAAGCCAACACCGGCTACATCAAGACCATGTGGTGCGGCGATCTGGCCTGCGAGATGAAGATGAAGGAAGAGGCCGGACTTTCCAGCCGTTGTATGCCCTTTGAACAGGAGCAGCTCAGCGATGTGTGCCCCTGCTGCGGCAAGCCCGCCAAGGCCATGGTCTACTGGGGCGTTGCTTACTAAGCATTTGCCTTTCTAACCCGATACAAAACCCCCGGAGTGCTTTTGTGCTCCGGGGGTTTTACTTGTCATTTGTCGAATTATATGCTATTATAGAGTTGCTGCTCTAGCAGCAAGGCACTGCACATAACGGCAGGCGGTTCGGCCCCACTTCCGAAAGGAGGTGAAGCTTATGCCAATTACTTTGACGTTCCATATCTTCGGATTGGTATTTACCATCAAGGTAAAAAGCGAGAACCGCCACCCTGGCCGGTGACGGTTCTTAGTTTCTAAGACGGTTCATCAAAAGGGCTGACCGCTTGTCGCAGTGCCTTTTCTATTTACAGTATACCCACTTTTGAGGTTTCTGTCAAGAGCACGCAGCTTCGTTTCTGCGTGCTTTTTTATTACCGGTCAAAGGTGGTGCTGAGGGTGGTCTGCCAGCTTTCGCCGGGGGCAAGGCAGGCGGCTGCGGCCCGCTGCTCCCAGTCCTGCGGGTCGGTAGCAGCAGCGGGCAAGCTGTGCCACGGTTCAATGCACACAAAGCGCACCGGCTTTGCAGGAGCCGACCAGATGAGCGAATAGGGGTAGCCCTCCACCTTGCAGGTGATATTGCGGCCGGTGTCCTTCTCGCAGATGCCGATGGTGCCAGTGCGCAGGCCTGCCATGCAGAAGCTGTCGTTGGCAAACAGGTCATCGGTCAGCGGGATGGCCTGCTGGTTCTTCCACTGGTAATAACTCTTGCCGCTCAGCAGGCCGTTGGGGCGGGCATCGAGGATGACCGGGCTTTCCGGCCGGTCAAAACGGAACTCGTAGTCAGTGGTGGTATGCTTGACATCGAACGGCACATTGAACGCCGGGTGGAAGCCGATGCCGAAGCGCAGCTCCTCCGTGCCGGGGTTCGTTACCTGCAAAGTATGGTGCACGGTCTTGCCCTCCAGACGGAAGGTGCTGGTGAGCACAAAGTCATAGGGGAAGCGCTCTGCCTTGATAGCATCGTCTGCCCGCAGCTCCAGCTGGATGGTGTCCCCTTCTGCCCGCAGCAGGGTATGCTCCAGATCCCGGGCAAAGCCGTGCTGGCCGCCCTTCCATGTTTTGCCCTTGGCTGCAAAGGTGCCGTCCACCAGCTTGCCCGTCCACGGGAACAGGATGGGTGCGTGGCGCTTCCAGATGGCGGGGTCGGCCTGCCAGAGCATCTCTTCGCCTGCGGCGTTCTTCAGGCTGACGGCCTCTGCACCGTGGGTGTCCACGGTCAGGGTCAGGAATTCGTTGTGAATGGTTGCCTGCATTTTCAGTATCTCCTTTGTCCTTCTTATTTTCCGGGGCCTGCTGTTTCCAGTATACTCCCCTGTGTGTCAAAAATAAAGCCCCAGTCCGCCCGGTTTCAGCAGGGCTGTGCCAGCGGCAGGGCGACGGCAAAGGTAGTGCCGTTTTCGCTGCTGCTCTCCACGGTCACGCTGCCGCCGTGCAGCACGGCGATCTCCCGCACAAGGGCAAGCCCAAGTCCCACGCCGCCCATTTCCCGGCTGCGGGACTTATCCACCCGGAAAAAGGGCTGGAAGATGCTCTCCCGGCAGTCTGCGGGGATGCCCGGGCCGGTATCTGCAACGCGCAGCACAGCGGCTTGCTTTTCCTGCCGCAGGGTGACGTGCACCGCGCCGCCGGGGCGGTTATACTTGATGCCGTTTTCCACCAGATTGAACACCAGCCGGTAGATCAGTGCATCGCTGCCCACCATGCCAAGCTCCTCACAGTCCTGCTGCAAGGAGATGTTGTTTTTCTGGGCGAGGGGGGTCAGGTCGGTCAATATCTCCTCCACCAGCGGCGCAAGGGCAATGTGGTCGGTGCGGGAGACCGATTGCAGATTGCTCATTTCCAGCAAAGTGCGCACAAGGGCAGTCAGACGGTCCAGCTGCTCCCGCAGGGAGATGACCAGCCTGGCAGTCTCGGCATCCATGGCTGGGTGCTCCTCTGCAAACAGTTCCAGCTTTGTCTGCAAAATAGCCAGCGGAGTGCGCAGCTCGTGGGCGGCGTTACCCGCAAACTGCCGCTGCAATTCAAAGGACTGCGCCAGCCCATCCAGCATCCGGTTCACCGACCGGCTCAACTGCCTGAATTCCTGCACGGTATCTTCGTCCAGACGGGCGGTGGCAATGCTGTCCTGATCGACCCGCTGTGCCTGCTGCGCAAGCTGCTGCAAAGGCTTCAGCGCTCTGCCGCTGACAAAATAAGCGATGGCTGCGCTGAGGATGGTGACCACGGCGGTGATGCACCAGCCCTTGCGGCCAAAGACTACTTTTGCATCGTAAACTTCCTGCGAAAAATGCGCCAGAAGGCTGGACATTTCCTCCTGCGGGATCTCGATGGTCAACGAATCCACACTGCCGGGCTGATACTGCATCATAAAGCCGTTGAGGGCATCCATCCCGGTAACGCCGGTGCGATACAAAAGCAGGTTCATGCACACGCAGGCGCAGGCGATGAGCAGCGCCGTCAGCAGGGTGATGCGCCATTGCAGAGATAACCGTTTCATTGTACCTCTCCTCCGATCTCGTAGCCTTCCCCGATGCGGTTGCGGATGGGGTCGTAGCCCAGCGCCGCCCGCAGCTTTTTGCGCAGGGCAGAGATATGCACCCGGATGGAGTTGCTGAAGCTGTCCACGCTGCCGTCCCAGACGTGCTCGATGAGCTCTTCCTGACTGACCGGGCGTCCCTGATGCAGCAGCAGATATTCCAGCACGCCGCTCTCCTTCCGCGTCAGCGCAAGGGGCTGACCGTCCACCGTGGCAACGCGGCTGCGGGTATTGAAGCTGAGCCGCCCGCAGCACAGGCAGACGTCCTGCTGAATAAATTTGCGCCGGGTCAGGCTGCGCACCCGGGCTTCCAGCTCTGCAAGGTGGAAGGGCTTGGAAAGATAATCGTTCGCTCCGGCATCCAGCCCCTCCACCTTATCTGAAATTTCACTGCGCGCCGATAAGATCAGCACACAGGTCTCAAGGTCCTGCCGGCGCAGGGTGCGCAGCACCTGCATTCCGTCCACCTTGGGCAGGTTGAGGTCCAGCAGTACAAGGTCGTACTGCTCTGCCGCCAGCGCTTCCAGTGCGGCTTCGCCGTCTGCACAGGCGTCCACCTCGTACCCGGACAGCCGCAGCTTTTTTGCAATATCCTCCCGCAGGGAGTGCTCGTCCTCTACCACCAAAAGACGCATCTTGTGTTCCACCCTTCCCATAAAAATTGCGTTTTTCTTCATTATAACAGATTATAGCAGACGGTGTTAAGATTCGTGTTAAGATTTTCTTAGCAGAAATTTTATCCCGGATAGTGTATACTGGTGCCATCAAACAACAGGAGGCTATGATGTTCATGACAAAAAAACAGGCGCAGCTGCTTTTGCTTGCTGCCGGGGTACTGATGCTGCTGTTCGGCGTATGGCGGGGCGAGGCAGACACCGTATTTTCAAAAGCCATCCGGCTGTGTATGGAGTGTGTGGGCATTGGATAAGAAAAAACTAGATCCCCTCGCCCGGTTCCGGGGCTTTATACAGGCCGGGGCAACCCTTTTGACCAATATCCACCTGCCCAACTTTGCCAAAGGGACGCTGTATCAGGGCAGCGGAAAATACGTCTGCGTGCCGGGACTGAACTGCTATTCCTGCCCGGGCGCTGCCGGTGCCTGCCCGGTGGGAGCATTTCAGGCGGTGGTAGGTTCCTCCAAGTTCCGCTTTTCCTACTACATCACCGGCATCCTCATCTTTTTCGGGGTGCTGCTGGGGCGGTTCATCTGCGGCTTCCTCTGCCCGTTCGGCTGGTTTCAGGAACTTTTGCACAAGATCCCATCCCCTAAGTTCTCCACCAAAAAGTTAAAGCCGCTGCGCTATTTAAAGTATGCGGTGCTGCTGGTCATGGTGGTGCTTCTGCCATTGCTGGCGGTCAACGAGCTGGGCATGGGCGACCCGTTCTTCTGCAAATACCTCTGCCCGCAGGGCGTGCTGGAAGGTGCCATTCCCCTCTCCCTGACCAATACGGGCATCCGCGCCGCGCTGGGCAAACTGTTCACATGGAAAGCCTGCATTCTGCTGGCGGTCATTGTGGGCAGCGTGGTGTTCTACCGCCCCTTCTGCAAGTGGCTGTGCCCACTGGGCGCTTTCTATGCGCTGCTGAATAAGGTCTCGCTGTTCCAGATGCGCGTAGACACCCACAAATGCGTCTCCTGCGGTGCCTGTGCAAGGGCCTGCAAGATGGACGTAGACATTACCAAGACCCCCAACCACGCCGAATGTATCCGCTGCGGGATGTGCATGAAAGCCTGTCCTACGGATGCCATCCAGTACAAGTTCGGGTTGGGAGACAAATCAAACACTGAAGCAACAAAGGAGTAAAACCATGAAATTCAACCGTGTAACCGCACTTTCGCTCAGCCTTGTGCTGGCTTTCAGCCTTGCCGCCTGCGGGCAGGGCGCATCCTCTGCATCTTCGGCATCCTCTTCTTCCGCTTCCTCTGCGGCAGCGGAAACCAAGACCGAGGAGCAGCTGCTGGCGGAGGAAAACGAGATTCTTTCCGCAAACGATGCCCTGTGGGAGAAAGTGTTCTCCTCCATGGACAAAAACGTGACCGAAACCACGATCAGCGCCAACTACGGCGATTTTCTGCTCAGCGCTGTGGAAAAGGCAAAAGACCAGTTCTCGGACGAGGAGTACAAGACCCTGACCGCCGATGCGGAAAAGATCCGTGCCATTGAGGAACAAATTGCTGCTCTTGCCCCTGCGGACGCAGCTGCTTCCAGTGCCGCCGCACAGGGCACCGCCTTCCCCAAGTTTGAGGGCAGCGATTTAGAGGGCAACCCGGTGGACAACAGCCTGTTTGCGGGCAACGCCTTTACGGTGGTGAACTTCTGGTTCAACGGCTGCAAGCCCTGCGTAGAGGAGCTGGACGACCTGAACGCCCTGAACGAAAAGGTCAAGGCACAGGGCGGCGAGGTGGTCGGCATCAACACCGAGACGCTGGATGGCAGCCAGCAGGGCATTGAAGCTGCCAAAAAGCTGCTGGCAGCAAAGGGCGCAAGTTACCGCAACATCTACTTTGCTTCCGGCAGCGAGGCTGGCAAGTTTGCGCTGAACATCATGGCCTTCCCCACCACCTACGTTTTTGACCGGGACGGCAACGTTGTGGGGCAGCCCCTGCTTGGCGGCATCGACAAGGAAGAAAACCTTGCCGCCCTGCAAAAAAACATTGACGCCGCCCTTGCCAAGGACAGCGCCAAATAATCCAGATAAGCTTTTCTCCCCTGCCGCCTTCGGGCGGCTTTTTTGTTTACGTCGGGCGTTGCCATGCACGCCCGGGCGCCGGACGGAATACGCTGGGGCAGAAGCATACTTTTACCAGTAAAGGAGCGTATCTCCATGAAAAACACCGGAACTCTCCGCATCCAGACCTTTGCGGCACGCCAGTCTGCCCCCGTGGAGGGGGTGACCGTTGCGGTGCAGGGGGACGGCTTCACCCTGCACTGCATCACTGATGCCACCGGCAGCGCCGCCGACATCCCCATTGAAGCCCCCGCCTGCGCCCTCTCGCTGGACGAGGACAACACCACCCGCCCCTACGCCATTGTCAGCCTGACCGCAGCAAAGCCCGGCTACCGCACGGTACGCATCGAGGGCATCCAGATCTTTGCCGGACAGGTAACGCTTGCACAGCCCCAGATGCTGCCCGACACGGAGGAAGGCAAGGACATCCCGAACGCGCCCATCATCATCCCGCCGCACGCTTTGTTTGCGGGCAGCGGCGGCAGCGGCCCGCAGCCGGTGCAGCACTGCACGCCCCGGGTGCTGGATCAGGTCGTCATCCCCAAAAATATTACGGTGCATCTGGGCAAACCGGCAGCTGCCGCCCGCAACGTGACGGTATCCTTCCGGGATTATATCGCTAACGTTGCTTCCAGTGAGGTCTACCCCACATGGGCGGACGAAAATACCCCAACGGGCAGACAGGGTGTTTTCCGGCTCAGAACGCCCATTCGATCGTGATCTCCTGCTGCCCGGTCAGCGGGTCTTTTGTTCCGACAATAACCCGCCGCACCAAAAGCACCGCAAGCTCCCGGGTCAGATGGGAAACCTGTGCCAGCTCCCGCACACGCTGCCTTTGCGCCGGAGCGGCGTCCGTTTCCTCCGGCTGCTGTTCCAGTTCTGCTTCCAAGCCACGGATACGGTTTTCCGCACTTTTTATTTCCTCCCCAAACGCCCGGTTCATCTCTGAAAACTGCGTGGCATCGATCAACCCAGATACCTTATCCAGATACAGCTGCTGCAAAGCCCTGCGCCGCCGGTCTGCTTCGCATTGCAGCCGTTTCAGCTCGCTGCGCTTTGCCTGCGCCCGCTGCCGCACCGGGTCATCCCGCTGGGGCAGCTCCACCTTTTCCGGGTCAACATAGACCTCTGCGTATTCTCGGATACGCTCCCGCACGGTGTTTTCCAATGCGTTCAGGTCAGTGCAGGTCTTATTGCTGCACCGTTCCGGCGCACGCTGGTGCATCCGGCAGCGGACATAGCGTCTTTGAACGCCATCCGCTCTTGGCTGATGGGCAGTCTGCTCCATATAGCTGCCGCAGCAGCCACAAACCACCTTTTTGGCAAGCGGATGGATCGTCCCCTGCACGCCGTTCCGGGTGCGCGCTGCCAGCATCCGCTGTACCGTTTCAAAGGTGTCACGGTCTATGATAGGCTCGTGGGTATTTTCTACAACGATCCACTGGGACTTTGGCAGCCAGACCGTCTTTTTGGATTTATAGCCCACCTTTTTGTGCCGCCCCTGCACCAGATCTCCGATGTACGTCTGATTATGGAGCATCTGATAAACAGTCGGGCTGCCCCACAGCGAATAATCCGTTTTTTTCATGGCAGCGTGGTACTGCGCACCGTGCAGCTGTTTGTATGCTGTCGGGCTGGGAATGCCTTCATTGTTCAGGATCTGCGCGATCTTATGCGCACCCATCCCGCTAAGCGCCAATGCAAAAATGCGCCTTACCACCTCAGCCGCTTCCGGGTCGATGACAAGCTTTCCCTTGGCGTCCGGGGCTTTGCAATACCCATACAGTGCAAAGGAGCCGATGAACAGCCCCTCCCTGCGTTTGTGGTCCAGCACGGCGCGGACATTGTTGGACAGGTCCTCCAGATACCACTCGTTGATCAGCCCATTGATCTGGCGGGATTTTTTGTTTGCCGCCTCGCCGGTATCCACATGGTCCACCACGGCAATAAACCGGATGCCCCATTCGATGAACTTTCCGTGCAGATATTTTTCCACCAGCTCCATATCACGGGTAAAGCGGGACTGCGTCTTTGCCAGCACCACATCAAACTTATGTTCGCTGGCAGCTTGGATCATGGCATTGAATGCCGGGCGCTCCCGGTCGATGCCGGAATAATCCTCGTCCGAATAGATCTGGTAAACTTCAAAGCCCTTTTCTGCGGCATACGCGGTCAGCATGGACTTTTGGTTCTGGATGCTCTCCGATTCACCGTTTTTCCCTTCATCCTCCTTGCTCAGGCGGCAGTAAATTGCCGCTTTCATGGTCTGCGCCCTTTGTTTCCGGCACAGGTATCCCTGCACAGCATCTTAATCGCCCTCCCTTCTATGCTCCGTCCTGCAAGGGTATGGGCGTATCGTTTTGCAGTGCATCCGTGAGATAGCGCTCAAACGCCTTTTTAAACTGTTCCCTGCGCTGTTCCCCGCTGTCGGAGCAGAATTTTTCGTACAGAATAAAAGCCGTGTTTTCCATAAGCACCCTCTTTTCGGTCTGCATGGTCGTTTTGTGCATCACCTCAGTCTATTTCCGGCTGCTGCGGTTCAGAACTCCGCCGGACGGAAAGCACCTGCAAAGCACGCGGTTTTTCGCCTTTTTCCATGCAAAACCCTTTAAAAACAGCTTGAAACGCTTTTGTTACAATGATACAATAAGAATGTCATTTTATGGGAAAATCGGCGTATGCCCAGTGCGGACAGGCCGCGAGCGTGGGGATTCCTGTGGGGTGTGTAAGAAAAGCTACTGCAGCACTGCGCTACTGCACCTGCGTGGTACTACTTTCTGAAAATGTGAGGAAGATATATTTATATGATGAAAAAGATCTCCCGCCGCTCTTTTTTGCAGGTTTGCAGTATTGCTGCCGCCACGGCAGCGCTGACCGCCTGCGGCGGCGGCAAGACCGAAACGGCGAAAAAAGACGATGCGCACGAAGCCATCACCTTTATGGCACCTTATAAGGAGATAGAAGCCTTTATTGAGCAGGTGCATAAGGTCTACCCGGAAGTAAATGTTGAGATTGTGCCGTACAGCGGCGATAACACCACCACCTGCTTGCAGAATATGTTTGCGGCGGGCGACCTGCCGGACGTCTGCACCTTGACCTACTACGACCCCAAAATCGATCTGGTCTCCGACAAACTGCTGGACCTTTCCGGCTACGATTTTACGGATAACTATGTGGAGTCTCGTCTGCAGGACGTGTTCGATAACGGCGCCATCTACCTGCTGCCCTCGGTTTACAACTGCTACGGCATCACCTACAACAAGACCTTGCTGCGGGAACACGGCTGGGAACTGCCCAATTCTTTTGCTGAGCTGGAAGAACTGGCTGCAAAGGCCAAGGAAGCCGGGGTCGATCTCTGCCTGCCGCAGATCCAGTATCCGGGCTACGGTTTCCAGTATCTGTGCAACATTGCAGATGCCGATTTCCTTGGCACGCTGGACGGCAGACTGTGGCAGAAGGATTATCTTTCCGGCAAGGCAAACGTCAGCAACACCCCCGGCATGATGCAGGCCATGGCCTATGTCAAAAAGTGGAAGGATATCGGGATGCTGAACGGCTCCGGCGATGCTCTTGACGACAACGTGACCCGGCAGAGGATGGCCGAGGGGAACACCCTGTTTTTGATTGGAAACACCAACGGCATTGTGGAGGCAGACGGCAACGCCGATAAATTTGGGCTGATGCCGTTTCTCTCGGAGGACGGCACCCAGAATGTTTTTGTGCTGAATGTGAACCGCTTCTACGGTCTGAACAAAAAGCTGGAGCAGGATCCCCAGAAGCTGGAAGACGCGCTCAAGGTGATGCGCGTGCTTTCCACCGTTGCAGGCACCAGCGCTCTGCAGCCCGCAACGGCGCTGAAAAGCAGCCTGCTGCCCTTCAAGGGTGCAAAGGCAGACGGCACCTACTACGCCGATGTTGCCGATGCCCTGAATGCAGGCAATACCGCGCCCTTTATCTACTCCGGCTGGGAAAACACCATCGTGACCACCGGCCTTAAAATGCTGGACTTCATCAAGGGCAATGCTACCATGGAGGATGTGATCCGTCAACTGGACGAGGATCAGGATAGCGTGGTGAACAACACCCCGGATACCATCACCACCGTCACCGAGGAGCTTTCGCAGGAGGACTGCGCCATGCTGGTAGGCCGCTGCTTTGCACAGGCCACCGGCAGCGACCTTGCGCTGGTCTCGCTGAGCACATGGATCCCCGGCAACCCCACCGAGCAGAACCACCACGGCGTAGCCGCCAAGCTGTACGCCAAGGGCATTACGGATTACGACCTTTCGGTGATCCTGCCCACCGGCTGGAACCGCACTATCCAGACCGTTAGCCTGACCGGGCAGCAGATCAGCGACCTGCTTTCTACGGGCTACGATGCCTACGGCAACGGCAAGGGCTACCCCTATGTGCTGGTAAGCCCAGTGCAGCCGGAAGCCGGCAAGACCTATCAGGTTGCCATCTGCGGCGTGAGCGACCAGCTGGCTGCCGAAGCAACGGTGACAGACAGCGGCGTGGTGGGCATGGATGCCGCAAAGGCTTTCTTTGGCGCATACACCACCATCAGCCGGGCTGATACCGCATGGAGTTGAATAAAACGGACAGGAGATACTGGATGTGAACAAGAAAAAATACCAAAAACTGCTTTGGGGCACCGGCTTTGTCATCATCGTGTTGATCCTGACCCTTTTGGTCATGAGCCAGACCTACATCCAGAACCTTGTCTACCACGAACGGCTGAGCCAGATGGAAGAGGTCACCCACCAGATGTTCCACAGTCTGGAGGATGTGATCGACAGCCACTGGGACGAGGTGGATGTGCAGTGTAATTATTTGTACTATACCCCGCTAAAGACCGATACCGATCTCTACCGCTATCTGAAAAAGCTGTTGGAGCTTTCCAATTACCATGAAAAGCAGATCGAACTGATAGCCGTGGATGCTGCCGGACATTATTATACCGCGCATGGCCGCACGGGTCTGCTGCGGGAAATGAACTATCTGGAAAGTGCGCCGCAGCGGGTCAGCTATGTTTCCAACGCGCTGACCGAGGACGACTCCCGGATGGTGTTCCTGACACAGCTCCCCACCCCCATCACACTGCAAAGCGAAGAGAAAGAGATCACCCTGCGCTATTTTGGCATCTCCCAGAGCATGACCCAGCTGAACGATTATTTCCGCTGTGATGCCTACGAAAATAACAACAGCGTCTATGTGCTGGACAATAACGGTTTCAAGCTGTTCAATGCCAATGATACCGAGCTGCTGAAGGGGCATAACGTATACACCGTGCTCTCCCAGATGTCCTATCTGCACGGTTCTTCCTTTGCAGCAGCAAAGGAGCGGCTTGCCCGCACGGGCTCCTGTTATTCCAACGCCGTGCTGGACGGGACTGAGTATTACTACGCCCTGAAGCAGATGGAAAACGCCCAGTGGACGCTGGCGTTCCTTGTTCCGGCAGAATATGTGGCCGTGAATACGCAGAAACTGGTCAATATCGTCATGGTCGTTATTGTAGGCTTTGCAACAGTGTTCTCCATCGCGGCAGTTTTCGCTGGCTGGATCTTCCTGCGGGAAAAGCAGCAGCGGGAGCTGCAGGCTGAAAAAGAAGCGAACCTCCGTCTGGAACAGTATAACATCCAGCTGACACAGGCCAACGACGAGATGCGGCGGGCGCAGGATGCTGCCGCCGAGGCATTGCAATCTGCTGAGCGCGCCAGCAAGGCCAAGACGGACTTCCTCTCCAACATGAGCCACGATATCCGCACCCCCATGAACGCCATTATCGGCATTACCACCCTGATGAAAAACGAGCTGCACGAGCCGGAAAAGCTTGCCGAGCATCTGGGCAAGCTGGAAACCTCCAGTCAGCTGCTGCTGGGCATCATCAACGATATTCTGGATATGAGCCGCATCGAGAGCGGCAAGACCACCCTGAATGTGGAAAAGATGAATCTTTCCCAGCAGGTCAGCCAGCTGGACAGCATCATCCGGCAGCAGGCAGGCCAGCGCCGCCAGACCTTTACGGTAAAAACCGATATGCAGCACGAAAATGTGCTGGGCGACCCCAACCGTTTGAATCAGGTGCTGATGAACATCCTTTCCAACGCGGTCAAGTATACGCCCAACGGCGGACATATCCGGTTGGAGGTGGAAGAGCTGCCCCGGAACGAGCATTACGCCCGGTACCGCTTTGTGGTGCAGGATGACGGCATCGGCATGAGCGAAGCTTTCCAAAAGACCCTTTTTGAACCCTTTACCCGCGAGGAAAAATCCGGCATCAACAAGGTGCAGGGCACGGGTCTGGGTATGGCGATCACCAAGAGCGTCGTAGATCTGATGGGCGGCTCCATCAGCGTAGAGAGTGCCACCGGCAAGGGCACCCGCTTTGAGGTGGTGCTGGAATTCCCCATTGATACCGAAGCGGACATGGTGCAAAAGACGCAGACGCTCCCGGAGGAAGAAGAGACCACCTCTCCCCTGTCCGGCATGAAGTTCCTCTGCGCCGAGGATAACGCCATCAACGCCGAGATCTTGCAGATGCTGCTGGAAACAAAAGGCGCAAGCTGCACCATCTGCCCCAACGGTCAGGAGATCGTGGATGCCTTTGCCAGCGTAAAGCCCGGCGATTATGACATGATCCTGATGGATATCCAGATGCCGGTAATGGATGGCCTGGAAGCCACCCGCCGCATCCGCAGCAGCGAAAACCCGCTGGGCAGAACCATTCCCATCCTTGCCATGACGGCAAACGCCTTCCTTGAGGATATGCAAAAGAGCAAGGAAGCCGGCATGGACGAGCATCTGTCCAAGCCTGTGGATATCAGCGTACTGGAACAGGTGGTGAAGCGCTTCCGCGTTACCCCCCCCCGAAAATAAATAGCGGTATACAGCGTTTTTGCCGCAAAACGCCGCATAACCTTGCATAAAAAATCTGCTGCCCCTTTACCCGGACGCTCTGGCATCCGGTGCGGGGCAGCAGATTTTTTGCGTTATAGAAGGAACGTTACGCTCAGATGGGCATGGTCTGGTAGAACCAGTCCGAAATGGCTTTGCGGGTGTCGGCAAAGAACTTCTTCACCGGGCAGGCGGCATCGCGGGCTTCCTGTTCCAGATCCGTGCCTGCGGGGAAGTTGCGGATGACGGTATACGCCACCGACTGCGGCGGCAGCGACATCATCACAGCCGGGTCGTGCACCACGCAGATCTGCTCGCCTACCGCAAGGGTGGCGGGGTCAGAGGTGGTCTTTTCGTCATGATCCTGCCAGACGGTGCTGTCGGTGACGATCATCTGGTAGGTCTCCTGCTCTTCCGCAGTCACCAGAATGGACTCCACCTTGCCCTCCACGGTGCGGCTGACGCCCTCTACCGTGCCATAATAGTAAAGCTTTTTGGAAAACAGCGCCGAAGCAGAGGGCAGCACGCTGACGCTGAGCAGCAGCACTGCAAGCAGGCAAAAGAGCGAGCGATAGGTCTTTTTCATAGAAAACCTCCATTTTTCATGTTGCAGCGGAGCGCCCGGCGCTCCCGGATGCCTTATTTTACCACAACTACCGTTGGATTTCTATATCCGGGCTTAACCGGGGGAAATATTGCAAAAGGCATTGCGTCATGACCCTTTCAGTCATCGCCGTCAAGGCTTTGCCTGAGAGGGTGAAAAAAGTGGGTCAGAAACACCCACAGATGTTTCTGACCCACAAATAGAACGATTTTTTGTTTTACAGCTGGCAAGCGGTATCGTAACCGGTGCGGATGGCGTTGGAGATATCCGCAGCCTTGCCGGCGGCATCGCCGATGGAATACACCGGGATACCGGCAGCTTCCAGCGCAGCAGCGTCAAATTCGTTGGAGCGTGCGCCCATGGCCAGCACGATGTAATCGCAGGGGATGGTCACCTCTGCGCCGTCCTTGTTCTCGCAGACAACGGCATCCATGCGGAACTCCTTGACCTTGTGGCTGGGGTACTGCTCCACGCCGTAGGTCTTGTAGTTTTCCAGCAGGGTGGGCAGAATGGTGGTGCTCTCGCCTGCTGCGATCTTGTCCATCATCTCAATGACCGACACCTTGCAGCCGCGGGCAGCCAGATACTCTGCGGTCTCGCAGCCTACCATGCCGCCGCCGATGACAGCAACCGTGCCGTACACCTGCTGCTCACCGGCCAGAACCTTCCAGGCGTCGGCAACGTTCACGCTGTCAATGCCGGGGATGCGGGGCGCTGCGCTGTGTGCGCCCACAGCGTTGATGACAGCCTCGAAACCGGCGTCCTTCAGCTGCTCGGCGGTACGGGTCTGACCCATGCACAGGTGCACACCGGCGTTGCAGACTGCGTGGATCAGATCCTGTGCGGCGCGGCGCATCTCCTCCTTGCGGGGAGGCACGCAGGCAATGTTCAGCTGACCGCCCAGAGAGGTGGTCTTTTCAAACAGGGTCACGTCGTGGCCGCGCAGCGCTGCCACACGGGCGGCTTCCAGACCGGCAGGGCCGCCGCCGAGGACGGCGATCTTCTTTTTCTGCGCTGCGGGCTGGATGCTGCGGGTGTTCTCGTAGCCGTTCTCCGCGTTCAGCACGCAGGAGAGGAACTGACGGTTCTGGATGGCATCGGTGCAGCCCTTGTTGCAGCTGATGCAGCGGCGGATATCGCAGGCCTTCCCGGCAGCGATCTTGGTACCCCAGTCGGGGTCTGCCAGCAGCGGGCGGCCCATGGCAACGATATCAGCCATGCCGCTCTCGATGACACGCGCAGCCATGTCGGCGTCCACGATACGACCCACGGCGCTGACCGGCACATTGACGGCCTTTTTGATGTCCCCGGCGATCTTGACGAAGAAGCCGTAGGGCTGCACGCCCATGGGAGGGATGGTGTCGGCCATGTTGCCGGTGTGGTTGGCCTGTGCAACGTGGAACATATCCACGCCGTCCTCCACCAGCCACTGGGCAAACTGCACGGCGTCGGCTTCGTCGATGCCGCCCTTGCCGCGCTGCGGGGTGACGATGGACAGCTTATAGTCGATGACCATACCCGGCACAGCCTTGCGGATGGCGCGGGTCAGCATCCGGGCAAAGCGGACGCGGTTCTCCAGACTGCCGCCGAACTTATCGGTGCGGTGGTTCATGCGGGTGGAGCACAGGCAGCCATTCAGGCGGTCGCCGTGGATCTGGATCACGTCCACACCGGCCTTCTGGGCACGCACTGCGCAGGCGCACATCTTATCGATGATGGCCATCAGCATCTCCTCGCTGACCTCATCGGTAAAGAACATCATGTCGTGATGCAGGCGCTGACGCATCTCGTCAAACTTCTTCTGCATGAACAGGCTGTTGATGGCGTCCACATCGTACTCCGGGTGGAAGAGCTGGACGCCCAGCTTGGTGCCGTAGGCGTGTACGCTGTCGGCCAGTGCCTTGAAGGCAGGGATCTGGCTGTCGTCAAACAGCTTGGGGGTGGGAGAAAAGCTGTTGATGGGTGCCACATCGCCCATAACGATGTAGCCCACGCCGCCCTTTGCCAGACGGGTGTAGAAGCCCATGTCCTGCTCGCTGATCATGCCGTTTTTCTCGTAGCCGGTGGTCAGCGGGGGGAACATGATGCGGTTTTTAAAGGTCTGTCCGCCCACCTCGATGGGCTGCAGAATTACGTTTTCCATACAAAAGCCTCCTTGCAGATACGCTTTGCTTTACAGATTTGCTTTGATGAATGCTGCGGCCTTTTCCTCCACGGCGGCACGGGCGGCCAGCGTGGCAAAGTTGTGGCCGCCGCCCGCAATGGTGTCCACCTCGGGTGCGGTGTACACCTGTGCGTAACGGCTGCAGGTGCCCTCGTCCACCAGACGGTCATCGTCGGCGCGCAGCAGCAGCACCGGGCCGTTGTAGCCCTTGGCCTCGGTAAAGGGATCGGGGTGCTTTGCCATCTCGTAGTTAAAGGCCATCTTGTAGCACAGACCCTCCATGTCGGTGTAGTCCCTGCCGGTCTGCACAACGCCGTCGGCACGCTGTGCGCAGCCGAACCACATCCCGGCACCCGGGCACAGCAGGATCAGGCCGTGGGGCTGGATGACCGGTGCGCAGGAAGCGGCAATGTAGCCGCCCATGCTCTGGCCGGAGAGGAACAGCTTTTCGCTGTCCACATAGGGCTGCTCAGCTGCCCATGCAAAGATATCCTGTGCATCGGTGTGCAGACCGTCGAAGCTCATATCCTCGAACTCGCCGTCGCTCTCGCCGTTGCCGTAGAAATCGAACCGGGCGCTGCCGATGCCCTGTGCTGCCAGAGCGCGGGACAGGTGGGTGTACATGGACTTGTAGCCGCTGCAGCTGCCGGCAAAGCCGTGCAGGTGCACCACAAAGGGCACCTTGCCCTCGGTATCGGGCAGGGTCACGATGCCGCGCAGGGTGTGGCCATTGCGGTTTTTAAACTGGACCTGTAAGATCTTCATGGTTTACTTGCTCTCCTTTGCGGCGCGGCGAGCCTTCAGCTCGGTCAGCATCTCAGCAGTCTTCTGCTTGGTCAGGGGGTAGACGAAGAACAGGATGGCAACTGCAATGCCGTAGCCCAGGAAGTAGACGCCGGTGTAGCTCTTCCAGATAGCGTTTACAACGCCTGCGGTCTGCACAGCGCCTGCGGTCACGTTGTAGCCGATGGCACCCAGCACAAAGCTGGACAGGCTGCCGGAAATGGCACTTGCAAGCTTGCGGAAGAAGGAATAGGTGGAGTAAACGATGCCCTCGTTACGCTCGCCGGTCTGCAGCTCATGGTAGTCGATGGCGTCGTTGACCATGGCCCAGATCAGCACCTGCATACCGGAAGCGCCCAGATAGCAGATACCGTTGATGACGATGAAGGCCACAGGGTTGTGGACGGGGAAGAAGAACAGGATGCCGAACACGATGGCGGCAAAGCCGGCACCCATGCAGCACCACTCCTTCTTGCCGAACTTGTTGGCCAGAGGCTGGGTGATGGCAAAGGACAGCACAGCGTACAGCACGCTCAGCATACCGGAGACAGCCTGGATCTTGACATTGCCGAAGAAGTCCTTGTACAGGTAGGTGTTCAGGCCGTTGACCACGGAAGCACCGATCATGCCGGTGAGGCTGAAGAACATAACGCCCAGCAGAGCCTTATTGTGAGAGATCTCCTTGAGCACGTGCAGGTAGTTCAGCTTTTCGCCCTGCGGACGCTCGGGCACTTCCACGCGCTCCTTGCACCACACGCAGGTGATCTGCAGGCACAGCAGACCCAGCATAGCGCAGATGCAGGCCAGCATCAGGAAGCGGCCAGCCACGGGCTTGTTGTCCACATACAGGAACAGGGGGCCGATCATGACCATGACGGTCATGAAGATGGTGCCGCCAAGGCTGCGGTAGCGGGACAGTGCGGTGCGCTGGCTGACATCATCGGTCATCACGCTGGACAGGGTACCGAAGGGCACGTTGACGCAGGTGTACAGTGCCTCGTACAGAACGTAGGTGACGAACATATAGGCCAGACGCAGGCCGTAGTTGATATTGCCCACATTGACAAAGCCAAGGATGCACAGCACTGCCATGGGGAAGGAGAAGGCGCGGATCCACGGGATGAACTTGCCGCCCTTGGTAGCCTTGCGGGAGTCCACGATGGCACCGATGATGGGGTCATTCACGGCATCCCAGATCTTGGTGATCAGCAGCAGGATACCCACGTGGAAGGGGTTGACCTGCAGGATCAGGGTGTAGAAGATCGACAGATACATGGCACGGTACTGCTCGGTGAAGCAGCAGCCCAGATCGCCCAGTGTATAGCCGATCTTGTCCTTCATGGAGAAGGGTCGGACGGTCTTTTTCTGGTCCATTGTGTTTTATCCTCCTTAAAAACAGTGAAACCACGAGACTTTTCGCACAAGTCTCTTTTCTACACTTTGCATTATACGTTAAATTTCCATCAATACATATCCAAAAAATGATTGAAAACTATCGCAAATTGATGTATTATGCAATTATAACAGTTGTACTTTTCTGTTGTGTACAACAAATTGTTGCACATGACAGTTTCACGGAGGTTTTTTTGGTGAACTATACAGTCAAGCGTTATTTTTTTGAGCAGAGCGCCGTCCGGGAGTTTTATTCCGGCGCGTATTATGATTTGTTTCTGGTCATGCGGGGCAGCGGTGTGTTCCGGTGCAGTGAGGTGGTGCTGCCCGCCCAGCAGCAGAACCTGATCATCTTCAAGCCCGGTCAGGGCGGCAGGCTGGAATATGCCGGTGCCTACGGCCCGCTGGAGCTTATCCGGGTACAGCTGTCCCCCCAGACGCTGGCGCAGCTTTCGGATGCAGACACCGACCTTGAAAAAAGCTTCAACGTAGTGCCCTTCCGGCAGGTGGCTGTCCGCCCGGACAGCCAGATCTATATGCTGCTGAAAAACCTTGCCCGGAAGCTGCTGATGCTCCCGCAGGAGCGCACCCAGTTCGGCGCAGCGGTGTTCGAGCACGGTATTCTGCAGATGTTCGTGGTGCTGGCGCTGCGTGCCTGCATCCATGCGGAGTTCCACACCGCATCGGTCAGCCGCCACCACCTGATGCTGGACGAGGTGTTCCTGTTTATTCAGGCGCATCTTACCGAGGAGCTGACGCTGGAACGGCTGGAGAAGGAGTTCTTCGTCTCCCGGGAGCATATTGCCCGGGAATTCAAGCGCCAGACCGGGCAGACGGTGCACCGCTACATCGTAAAAGCGCGGTTGGACCGCTGCTGCACCCTCATCGAGCAGGGACTGCCCATCACCGAGGTGTACAAGACCAGCGGCTTTGGCGGCTACAACCACTTTTTCCGTGCCTTTAAAAAAGAGTACGGCATGACCCCCAAGGAATATTTCAGCACCACCCGGCAGGACGCCCGGGGATGATTATTGTAAAAAGAACCCCGGAGCATCCGCAGACGCTCCGGGGTTCTTTGATCATAAAAACTTTGGATCAGATGCTGAACTGCACGGCGCAGAAAGCAGCGTAGATGCACAGCAGTGCAATGCCCTGCGGGCGGCTCAGCTTGCCCTTGATCAGCGCGGGCAGGGTGAGCAGCAGCATCACGGCAAACATCACCGGGATATCCATCACCAGAGAGGCGTTCATGCCTGCGATGGTGGAGTTCTGCGGAATGCTGAAGGGTGCCAGCGTGACAGACACGCCGCTGACCAGCACCAGATTGAACACGTTTGCACCGATGACGTTGCCCAGCGACAGCGCACCGTGGCCCTTGGCCAGCGAGGTGATGGCGGTGACCAGCTCCGGCAGTGAGGTGCCCAGTGCCACAAAGGTCAGCGCAATGACCGACTCCGGCACGCCCAGTGCCTGTGCGATGAGGGTGCCGTTGTCCACCAGCAGGTCAGCGCCCACAGCAATGAGCACTGCACCGATGGCAAGCAGACCCAGCTCCTTGGCAAAAGACCCTTCCTCTGCCTGCTCCTCCTCTTCCGGGGCGGGGGCGTTCTTCATGGCCAGCACGTTGCACACGATGTAAGCCACGAACATCGCCAGCAGGATCAGGCCCACCGGGCGGGTGAAGGAGCCGGTGGTGTAAGCCACACCGGCATAGAAAGCGGCAGCCACAAAGAAGAAGGCTACTGGGGTGCGCAGGCTTTTGGGGTCAACCTTGCCCGGGCGCACCGCAATGGTAATGGCGGCGATCAGTGCAGAGTTGCAGATGACCGAGCCGATGGCGTTGCCGTAGGCGATCTCGCCGTGACCGGTGAGTGCAGAGGTGGTGGACACCATGACCTCCGGCAGGGTGGTACCAATGGACACCACCGTAGCACCGATGAGCAGCTCCGGCACATGGAAGCGGCGGGCGATGCCGGTGGCACCGTCCACAAACCAGTCGCCGCCCTTGATCAGGCACAGCAGACCCACGATAAACAACAGAACAGGGATCAGCATAAAATCTCTCCTTTTTCGAATGGTGTCGGCAGAAGCGCAATAAAAAAGACCTTTATCACATCCTGCCCGGAAGGGGAAAATGTGATAAAAGTCTCAAGCATCGGTACTGCATCGGGCATCTCTGCCGGGTCTGTCGCTGCAGCACAGCGCACTTTTTTACAAAGGTACGCCCCTTACTCCCTTTTATCCAGAGGGTATTATACCTGCTTTGGGACAAAAACGCAAGGGGAAAATGGAATTTATTCTGCCTTGGTCACTTTTTTGGCGTTGGGATAAATGCGCTCCATGCGGGCATTGTCAAAATGCTCGTCCAAAAATACCTCCAGCTGCCCGTTGGGCGCTTCGCCGCTGGTGCGGGCATCGTACCGCGCCAGTGCCAGCGCGCTGGTGAGCATATTCACCGCCATAAACACCGCCAGCACCGCCGTCATCCACGGGCGGATATGGCTGCGCACCTTTTTCATCAGCCTGAGCACCAGTGGGTAGCCGTAGCGCATCCACAGCACCGCCGCAATGCCCCAGAAAAAGCAGTACAGCAGGTTGATGCGCCCGCCCAGATTGAACTTGAACTTGCTGTAATCCCAGAACACCGTACCGAACAGCAGCTCGGTGACAGCGCTGCACACATACTCGTACACGCCGCCCAGCATCGTGCCGAAGGCGAAGAGATAGCGGTCGCTTTTTTCCCGATTCTGCCGCAGCAGCACGGTAGCCATGGCCAGCGCCAGACCCCACACCACGCTGAAGGGCCCCCACACCAAGCTGGAACGGCTCATCCACACCCCGGCGGTCAGGCGGCAGAACACCGTCTCCACCATATCACCCAGAAATGCCCCGATGACGAACAGCCACAGCAGGTCTGCCGCGCTGAGGAAGTCGATCTCCCCTTTCTGCACCGCCGTGGGCTGCTGCCGGGCGGCTTCCGGGTAGGCGCGCTGGATGCGCTTTTCCACATACACGGCAATGCGGCGGCGCAGGGTGTCGGAGCGCTCTTCCAGCTTCTGGTTCAGCTGTTCCAGCACCGGGTGCTGCGCCGCATACCGTCCCACCAGCACCGCCGAGCCCAGCTGATCCAGCGCCGCAATGCCAAGCGCGACCCATACCAGCGGATGCAGCAGCCAGTCCGGCACAAGAGCACACAGCCGCAGCAGCAGCCCGTTGCCCCACAGCACAGTCACCATGCCCAGCGCACCCCACAGTACCGAATACTGCAGGCAGACGTAGCCGTTCAGGTTGAACTTTTTATCAGAATAGTCCCACCATTTGCGGTTGTGCAGCCGCTCCAAAAGCTTTGCCGTGAGCCACTCCACCACGGTAGCTGTGAGCATACAGGCCACAAACAGCGCCACGGGCTTTGTACGCATATCTGCAAAGCCTACTGCCATCAGGATGGCCGTGGTGCCGTAGACAAAGCAGAACGGCCCCGCCGCCATACCGCGGTTTGCAAACCGCTTGCCCCGGAAGGTGGCTACCACGGTCTCCCCTACCCACCCAAGGAAGGAATAGACCAGATACAGCACACCCAGCGTGTAGAAATTCAGTGTCATCGTGCTTTCCTCGCCTTCAAATTTTATGTTTTGATTGTACTCGCTTGCGCCGGTTTATACAAGGGGTGGTGGAAAATGTTACAATTGGCGTGGGATTTCCTTTTACAAACGCATCCTTCCCACCAAAAAGAGCCGCTGCATAAGCACGGTGCAGCGGCTCTCGGAGTTCTTATTTTACAGCTTACAGCTGGCTCTTATACAGTTCCACGATCTCCTCCACGCTGGTGTCGCGGGGGTTGCCGGGACGGCAGGCGTCTGCAAAAGCGGACTCGGCGAGGAACTGGATGTCCTCTTCCTTCAGGATGCCGTGCAGGTTTGCGGGGATGCCCACATCTGCGCTCAGCTGCTTGACGGCTGCGATGGTAGCATCGGCTGCCTCCACATCGTTCATCTCGTCAATGCCCTGCACGCCCATTGCCTTGCCGACTGCACGGTAACGCTCGCCTGCCACGGTCTTGTTGTACTCCAGACCCACCGGCAGCAGGATAGCACAGGCCACACCGTGCGGGGTGTCATACAGAGCGGACAGGCCGTGTGCCATGGAGTGCACGATGCCCAGACCTACGTTGGAGAAGCCCATACCGGCAATGTACTGACCCAGAGCCATGCCCTCGCGGCCTTCCGGGGTGTTCTGCACAGCACCGCGCAGGCTCTGGCTGATCAGCTTGATGGCTTCCAGATGGAACATATCGGAGATGACGCAGTGGCCCTTGGTGATGTAGCCCTCGATGGCGTGGGTCAGCGCATCCATACCGGTAGCGGCAGTCAGGCCCTTGGGCATGGAGGACATCATATCGGGGTCGACCACAGCGATCTCGGGGATATCGTTGGTGTCCACGCAGACGAACTTGCGCTTCTTCTCCACATCGGTGATGACGTAGTTGATGGTGACCTCAGCAGCAGTACCGGCGGTGGTGGGCACTGCAATGGTGAACACGGCGTGCTTCTTGGTGGGAGCAACACCTTCCAAAGAGCGGACGTCCGCAAACTCGGGGTTATTGATGATGATGCCGATGGCCTTTGCGGTATCCATGGAGGAGCCGCCGCCGATGGTCACGATGCAGTCAGCTTCAGCAGCCTTAAAGGCAGCTACGCCGTCCTGTACGTTGGCGATGGTGGGGTTGGGCTTGATCTCGCTGTAAACAGCGTAGGCAAAGTTTGCAGTATCCAGCAGGTCGGTGACCTTTTTGGTAACGCCGAACTTGATCAGGTCAGGGTCGGAGCAGACGAAAGCCTTCTTGTAGCCGCGGGCGGTCAGCTCGGGAACGATGTTCTCGATGGCACCGTGGCCGTGGTAGGAGATGGTATTCAGAACAATGCGGTCAGCCATAATACAAATCCTCCAAATCTGTTTGCAGCCGCCTTTCCGGCGGCGTTTCTCTACGTTTCAGCATAGCACATCGTCAAAAAATTTGCAATGTAAAATTGTTTAAAATTGTAGCATATTTTTATACTTGTGTACTGTTTTCTATTATTTTTGTCTGTTTTCCGGCATTATTATCCCATGCCAAAAAACAATCCTTGCCAAATGGCCGTGCCTGTGTTATACTGTTTAGGTAACCTTTGCTGGTGTGGCGCAATGGCAGCGCAACTGATTTGTAATCAGTGGGTTGCAGGTTCAACTCCTGTCACCAGCTCCAAAGAAAACCGCTTGGATCCTTAGAGTTCCGGGCGGTTTTCTTTTTGCTATGGCACATCTTAAAATATCTAAAAACATCCAAAATCTCACCATAATCTAACAAACAAGCTAACAAATCAGCACTTTACCCTCTGCACAACACACTTCTGTGTTACTTGCATTCGCCCGGGGCGGCGAACGGCAACGCTAAAAGAGGTTTAAGGTGTTCCCCCGCGGACATTTTTGGTGTATAATGGTAAAAACAACCCCATACCAAAGGAGGAACCAAGCATGATCCAATTCGGTCTGCGTCTGCACGACGCGGAAAAGCTGCCCATTGAGCAGGTGCTGCCGCTGGTGCACCAGAAGGGCTTTTCCTGCGTGCATCTGGCGCTGAGCAAGTCCCTGAAGGAGGTGCCCAACACCCCCTCTGCCCTCACCCCCGGCTACGCGGCCTATCTGCGCCGCCTGTTTGCCAAAAACGAGCTGGACATTGCGGTGCTGGGCAACTACCTGAATCTGGCGCACCCGGATGCGGATGCCCTGCACGCCATTCAGGAAAAGTACTACGCCCACCTCCGCTTTGCCAGCCTGCTGGGCTGCGGCATGGTGGGCACCGAGACCGGTGCACCCAACGCGGAGTACAAGTTCTGCCCGGAGTGCCGCAGCGATGCCGCCCTTGCCGCTTTTATCAAGAACTTCAAGCCGGTGGTGCGCTGCGCCGAGCAGTACGGCGTGACCATTGCCATTGAGCCGGTGGTCAAGCACATCGTGTATGACGCCCGCCGCGCCCGCACCGTGCTGGACGAGATCGGCAGCCCCAATCTGCAGATCCTGCTCGACCCGGTGAATCTTTTGAACATGGAAAACGTGGACCAACGAGAGGAAGTGTTTGCCGAAGCCATCGAGCTGCTGGGCAAGGACGTGGCCATGATCCACTTCAAGGACTTCTTGCGGCAGGATGCCGGCGGGCAGCTGGCTGCCACCGGTGCCGGACAGGGCGGCATGGGCGACTACCGCACCATTCTGCGGTTCGCCAAGGAGCAAAAGCCCTATGTGTTCGCCACCTTGGAGAACACCACCCCGGAAAACGCCGTTCAGTGCCTGCAGTATCTGCAAAAGCAGTACGACGAGTGCTAAATTTATTTCGGGTCGGAAGACCGCTTGCAAGCGTTCCTCCGACCCATTTTGCTGTCTAAAAAATTAAGTCGGGAAAATCGTAGATTTTCCCGACTTATAGCTATAATATAGTGCTCAGCCCAGCGCCTGCTGGATCTTGGCAAAGTCCTCCAGCGTCAGGGCTTCCGGGCGGATGCGGGCATCAAAGCCTGCGGATTCGATGGCGGCAATGACCTTCTCCTTGGGCAGGTTCAGCCCGCCTGCAATGGCGTTGGCAGCGGTCTTGCGGCGCTGCCCAAAGGCGGCGCGCACCAGCGCAAAGTAGCCCGCCTCGTCCTCCACCTGCACGGCGGGGGTGGGACGGATGTCCATGCGCACCACAGCGCTGGTCACCTTGGGGGCGGGGTAAAAGCTGCCCGGTGCGGCGGTGAACATCAGCTTGGAAGTAGCGTAGTAGTTCACTGCGCAGCTGATGGCGCTGGAAGCGCGGGTGCCGGGCACGGCGGCCAGACGGTCGGCGGCTTCCTTCTGCACCATGACAGTCAGACTCTCGATAGGCAGGCGGTCGCCCAGCAGCTTCATCACGATGGGGCTGGTGATGTAGTAGGGCAGGTTTGCGCACACTGCCACCGGCATCCCCGGGAACTCCTCGGCGATAAGGGCTTTCAGGTCCACCTTCAACACGTCCTGCAGCACCAGTTTGAAATTGTCCACCCCGGCCATGGTCTCGGCCAGCAGGGGCGGCAGACGCTCGTCCACCTCGATGGACACTACCTTGGCGGCACGCTTAGCCAGCTCCTTGGTCAGCACACCGATGCCGGGGCCGATCTCAATGACACCGTAGCGCTTGTCTACCCCGCTGGCATCCACGATCTTGGTGGGGATGCCCGGGTTGATGATAAAGTTCTGCCCAAAGCCCTTGGAAAGTGCAAAATCGTATTTTTCGCACAGGGCACGGATCACAGAAAGGTCGGTCAGTTCCGGCATAGGGTCAATTCCTTTCTCAGAAAAAGGCTGTTGCAGAACGCAGCAGCCTTTTTGGTGTTATGGTTCAGATCTGCGGGCTCACTCCGCTGCGCTTGCAGCCGTTTCCGGCTCAGACGCAGCAGTCCCGCCTTCGGCGGTCTCCCCTTCCGCAGTCTCTGCAGGGGCGGTATCCTCTGCTGCGGCAGAAGCTGCGGCACTGTCCGCTGCGGCGGCAGAGCTTGCGCCTGCCAGCGTGGTAGTGCCGCTCAGCTGCTGGGCAGCGCTGACAGCGCGCTGCACCTGCGGGTCGGTCTGGGGGGTGTAGTCGTAGAAGTTCGTAGCTTCCTCTGCGCTCAGGGCACGCTCCACATCCACGGTCAGGCCGGTGCCGTCAAAGCAGCTGCCGTCGCCGCAGACCAGCTTTGCCACTGTGATGACCACGGCGCTGCCGTCCGACAGGCGCTGCGGGCTGCTCTGGATGGTGCCCTTGCCCATGGTGGTGGTGCCCACCAGACGGGCACCGTTCATGGTGCGCAGGGTGGCTGCGAACAGCTCGGCTGCGCTGGCGGTGTTGCCGTTTACAAGGCAGACCATGGGCAGGCTGACGGAGCTTTCGGCATCGCTGCTGCCGATGACGGTGCGGTTGCCGTTTTTATCCTCGGCGTAGGCCACCGTGCCCTCCGGGGCGATCAGGTCGATGCAGCTGACTGCATCTTCCAGAATGCCGCCGCCGTTATCCCGCAGGTCGAATACCAGACTGGCTGCGCCGTTTGCGGTCAGGGTGCGCAGGGCGTAGTCCAGCTCGCTGGGCGTAGTGCCATCAAACTGACGGATGCGGATGTAGCCCACATTGTCCAGCAGCTGGTAGTCCACGGTGGTGCTGGTGTAGCCGGAATGGGTCAGCTCAGCCGTTTTGCTGGCGGCAGCACTGTTCAGCCATGTCACAGTAACGGTCGTACCGGCCTCGCCCTGCAGGGCTTTGTACACGGCATCTGCACTGGACAGGCTCTTGACATCGGTATCGCCTACGGTGGTGATGTAGTCACCCACGGCGATGCCTGCTTCCTGCGCGGGAGAGCCGTCGTAGACGCGGGTCACCTTGGCGTAGCCGGTCTGGTCGATGCCAAGCTCCACGCCAATGCCCAGGATCTTGCCGCTCTGGATGTTCATCAGCTCGGTGTAGGCGTTGGCGGTGTAGTAGCGGGCGTACTTGTCGCCCGTGCCCAGCAGATAACCGGCGGTCAGACGGTCGTACAGCATCGTCTCGTCGATGGTGTAGTAATCATTGCTGCGGACATAGCGATCCACCTCAGCGATCTTGTTGTACATACTTTCCTTTTCTTTTACGCTGTTGACCGTGCTGTCGAACAGACGCATGGCGATGAGCATCGTGATGGAAAAGGTCACGGTCATGGCAAGGATCACGATGGTGACTGCCATACCCAAAGAAATTTTACGGTTCATGGTTCGTTCCTCCCGGTCAGAGCAGCAGCATCATAAGGATGCTGCCCAGCAGCGAGAGTACAAACACCCCTGCCAGAACCAGACAGCCGATGCGCAGCACGCGCTTGCGTTTTTGTTCGTTCATAGATCAACCAGACTCCTTGCGTTGCTTGTTAGTTGTGCGGGATGGGGATGCAGCTTCGGGGGTTCACGGCGTTGGCCTTGGAGCCGCCCTTCCACACCTCCAGGTGCAGGTGGTTGCCGGTGGAATTGCCGGTGGTGCCCACATAACCGATCAGTTCGCCCTGCTTCACATACTTGCCTGCACTGGTAGCCACCGAGCGCATATGCGCGTACAGGGTGGTATAGGTATTGCCATCGGACATTTTGCCGTGGTAGATGATAACGTAGTTGCCGTAGCCGCCGGTGGACCAGCCTGCCACCTGCACATAGCCGCTGGCGGCTGCGTAGATGGGCGTGCCGCTGGGGGCTGCAAAGTCGGTACCGGCATGGAGTTTGTTCACGCCGGAGACGGGGTTCTTACGCCAGCCGTACTCGCTGGAAACGCGGGTATAGCTCTTCAGCGGGCAGGCAAAGCCGTTAAAGCTCAGCTGCGGCTTACTGGCAGAGGCCGCGGCGATCAGCTTCTGGATCTCCTTTTTCACAGCCTCGTAGTTCAACTCGTCGGACTCGATGGCTGCCTGCGCCTTCTGCTGCGCTGCCTGTGCCTCGGCAGCAGTAAGCTTTGCTGCGGAGATGCTGCTGTTCAGCTCGCTCTGCTTGCCCTTCATCTGGGCGTTCTGGCTGTCCAGCTCGCTCTTCTGGCTCTGCAGTTCAGCCTTTTCGGCTTCCAGACCGGCCTTCTGCTCTTCCAGCGCGGCCTTATCGTCCTCCAGCCCCTGCTTGGCAGACTTCATGTTGTTCATGATCTCGGTGTCCTTGATGGAGATATCCTGCATCACCTCGTTGAAGGTAAGCAGCTCGTACAGGTCATTCACTGCACTGAGCATGGCCACACTGCCGCCGTCCCGCAGCTCCTGCATGGCAGCCATGTGCTTTTTGAAATCATCCCACTGGTCATCGATCTCGTTCTGCTTTTGCTCGATCTGGGTCTGCTTGTCCGTGATCTGGGTCTGCATCACACCGATCTGCTGTTCCTTCTCGCCAATGCTGTTCTGCACTGCAGCGATCTGGTCGCTGAGCACACTGATCTGATCCTGCAGAACGGTGACCCGCTCCTTCAGCTCGCTTTCCAGCGCTTTTGCGGCAGATTCCTTCTTTTTGGCGTCCGAAAGCTCCTTTTTGTGCTGATTGATAGACTGGGAAAGCTTATCCAGCTTGCTCTGCAAGCTGGCCATGCTGGTATTGCTGGTAGCCGCCGAGGCCGGGTACACCGTAGCTGTCAGCAGCAGGCAGACACAGGCCAGCCCAAGGCTGACCGCACGGATCAGCCTGCTGCGGGGGCTTTCCGGCCGGGCGTGCCGACCGGTATAAGGGCCTGTGAGCCGGAAGGGCTTTGCGTGCATTGCTTTACTCATAAAACGCGGCTCCTTTCGGTCACACATTCAGATGTTTGCGGATAGAGAACATACTGCCCACGCCGCCTACGATGGCGCCGCTGAGCAGGCTTGTTACCACGATGGTCGGCAGCACATTGGCCACCGGCACCAGTGCGCGGCCCATGAGCATCTGCCAGATGCCGCCCAGACCACCGGCGGCATTTACCACATAGCTGTAGCAGCCAAGGCTTGCACCCGCAGTCAGAATGCCGGAGATCAGACCCATGGTCAGACCCTCCACAAAGAAAGGCAGGGTGACCATGCGGTTGGTGGCACCCACATACTTCATGATCTCGATCTCGCGGCGGCGGGCAAAAACGCTCAGACGGATGGTGCTGCCCACCGTGATGATGCTGACCACCATCAGCACCATCACGATCATGCGGCCGCCCTTGGTGACGGCTTTCTGGATCTCTACAAAGATATTGGTCATCTCCACCGGGGCGGTAACGCTGACAACGCCCGGGATGGCCTGCATCTTCACGCTCATGCTCTCCATCTGGGTCAGGTCGCTCAGGGTGACCCGGTAGTTGGCCTTAAAGGGGTTGTCGGTCTCAAATTCATCCCACAGGGAGGAATAATCCTGCATATAACCGCGGTAGGTGTTGAGCACATCCTGCTTGGAAACGTACTGCACCCCGCTGACCCCCGGCATGGCCGAAAGGGTCGCGCCTACCTGCGCGGCGGTGGCATCATCACACGCGGGATCCAGATAGACCACCGTCTCGTTCTGGCTGCCCAGATAGGCCACCATGTTGCCCACGTTCACCTCGGCCAGACTGGCAAAGATGTTCAGGGTCATGCAAACGCTCAAAGAAGCGATGCAGGCAATGGTCATAGCCCAGTGCTTGCCCAGATTGCGCACACCGCGCCGGGTAAGGAAGAAGAAGGTAGAAGGACGCATCATACGGCAGCCACCTCCTTTTTGGCAGTGGACGCATCGTCCGCATCAAAGGCGGCAACATCCAGCGAAAGATCGTCCTCGGCGGCAGCCACAGGGTCTGCGGGCACGTCCGAGATGATGCGGCCATGGCTCAGGGTGACCACACGCTGATGGAAGCGGTGCACCAGCTCGTGCTCGTGGGTGACCACCAGCACCGTGATGCCCATTTTGCTCACCCGCTCCAGCAGCTGCATCATTTCCAGGCTCAGTTCCGGGTCAATGTTGCCGGTGGGCTCGTCCGCGATGACCAGCTTGGGGTTATGCACCAGCGCACGCGCCACAGCCACACGCTGCTGCTCGCCGCCGGAAAGGGTATCCGGGTAGCACTTGGCCTTATCCTCCAGATGCACCAGCTCCAGAATGTACTCCACGCGGGGACGGATCTCCCTGCGGGGCACGTTGAGGACGTGCATGGCAAAAGCCACGTTCTCGTACACGGTCATGCTGGGGATCAGCCGGAAGTCCTGAAAGATGATGCCCATCTGGCGGCGCAGGTAAGGGATCTTGCGGCGGCGCAGCTTGGCAACGTCCTTGCCCAGCACGGTCACCTTGCCGGAGGTAGGCAGTGCCTCCCGCAGGATCAGCTTGAGCAGGGTAGATTTGCCCGCGCCGGAGTGACCCAGCAGAAAGACGAACTCGCCTTCATCCACATGGAAGTTTATATCCTCCAGCGCAAGGCGTCCGCCCTTTTTATATTCTTTGGAAACGTGTTCAAAATCGATCATGGAATCGTATTAGCTCCTGACATCAAGATTTTTGACGGTCAAGACAGCCCGTCCGCAGCCCATGCTGCAAAAAGAACCGGCCAGCATCGGTTTCGAGCGGCCGGTTCGGCGCCGGCGGGGCAAGGCCCGCACAGCGAAATATCAGTATTTGGCCGGGTTGTTGGACAGGTACTTCTTTACCATCAGCGCTACCTTAAAGACGATAGCGTCGTCGAACTCACGCAGATCCAGACCGGTCAGCTTTTTGATCTTTTCCAGACGATACACCAGCGTGTTGCGGTGTACAAACAGGCCGCGGCTGGTCTCGGACACATTCAGGTTGTTCTCGAAGAAGCGCTGGATGGTGAACAAAGTCTCCTGATCCAGGCTTTCGATGCTGCCCTGCTTGAACACCTCTCGCAGGAACATCTCGCAAACGGTGGTGGGCAGCTGGTAGATCAGACGAGCAATGCCCAGGTTATCGTAGCGGATGATCTGCTTTTCGGTATCGAACACCTTGCTCACTTCCATGGCGATCTGAGCTTCCTTAAAAGAGGTAGCCAGATCCTTCACGTTGGCAATGGGGGTGCCAATGCCGACCACGGCCTTGATGTAGTGCTCGCCGGAGAGGGTATCCACAATGCTGGCAGCCAGCTTTTCCATATCAGTGCGGTCGATGCCCTTGCGGATCTCCTTGACCAGCACAGTATCGGTCTCGCTGATATTGAACACAAAGTCCTTCTGCTTATCGGGGAACAGGCTGCTGACCACATCGTAGGCAGAGATATCGCCGCCGCTGATCACCCGCACGATGAACACCACGCGGGAGACATCGGTAGCAAAATGCAGCTCCCGTGCCTTGGCGTAGATATCGCCGGGCAGGATGTTGTCCAGCACTACGTTCTTGATAAAGTTGGACTTATCGAATTTTTCGTCGTGGTACTGCTTGATGCTCTGCAGGCTGATGGCCAGCACACCGGCAAACTGCCCTGCAGTCTCATCGACGCCCTCCACGAACACGGCATAATCGTTATGCTTGGCGTTGGAGAACTGCTGGTAAGTATAGCCGTCGCGCACAAAGCGGTCGCCTGCGGTCAGTCGCTCGGCCATATAGCCCTCGCGCACCTCGCCGATCAGGTTCAGCTCCGAGCAGGAAATGACAGCGCCGGTCTCATCCACAACGCCGACCACCCGATTGATCGCGTCCTTCATCTGGTAGATCACGCTTTGAAATACTCTATTGGCCATAAATGGATACCCCTTTTCCTCGTTTGTGCAAGCCGCGGCGGCATGGGTTGTGATTTTAAACAATTTAGCCGCATTACAATCTATATTTTACACAAAAGAATTTACTTTTGCAACAGATTTCAACAAAAAAAATAATTCTTTCTTGTTGAAATTATCTTTCGGGACCATTTTTTGCCAAAAAAGTGCCTTTTTGCGTGGTTCTTACCGTTATTTTACCGGTAAATTGTGATACATTTTTGAAAACCGCGTGAAAAGCGCAGCGTTTTATCTGGTAATTTTTCCCACTTCTTCGTCAGAAAGCTCCCGCCACTGCCCCGGCGCAAGCTGCGCATCCAGTGCAAGGCCGCCAATGGCCTCCCGGTGCAGGGCATTCACCCCGGCACCGTACACACCGAACATCCGTTTGATCTGGTGGTACACCCCCTGCCGCAGCACCACCCGCACGGTAAGCCCATCGGGAGAAAGGGCGGTCACTTCGGCGGGCGAAAGGGCGGTGCCGTCCGCCAGTGTGACCCCCGCCGCAAAACCGGTGCACATCTCCTGCGTGAGTGGGGTGTCGATAGTCACGGTATAGGTCTTGGAAACATGGTGCCGTGGGGACAGGATATCGTGGGCAAAGCCGCCGTCATCGGTCAGCAGCACAAAACCGGTACTGGTCTTATCCAGCCGCCCTGCCGGGAACAGCTCCCGCCGGGGGTAGGCGTCCCCTACCAGATCCACCACAGTGGTGTCCCGCTTATCGGTAGAAGCGCTCACCACCCCTTCGGGCTTATTGAGCATGAGGTAGACGAATTTCTGATAGGTCAGCAGCGCGCCATCCACCGCCACGGTGTCGATATCCTTCAGCTGGGTGTCCCCTTTTTTGCACACCGCACCATTTACCTGCACACACCCCTTTGCCAGCATGGTTTTGGCCTCGCTGCGGGTGCACTGGGCAGTCTCGGCCAGATATTTATCCAAACGCATAAGCGGTTCTCCTTTGTTGATGATGCCCTCAGTGTAACATGACAGACAAAATCGTGCAAGGCACAAACGCAAAAAAGGAGAAGCCCGTGGGCTTCTCCTTTTTTGCAATTGATCTTGTTATCAGACGCTCAAGGAAGCGTGCTGTTCCACATCCTCGGGGTCAGCATCGAAGATGGGCTGCAGGACGTTGGCGATGAACTCCTCCACCTGCTGGGGTGCACGGCCCACAAAGTTCTCCGGCACAAGCCCTGCCACGATCTCCTCGCGGGTCAGGCCAAAGGCCGGGTCTGCGGCAATGCGGTCCACCATATCGTTGGGCAGGCCCTCTTCCTTGACCTGCTTGCCGGCGGCGATGGCGTGCTGGCGCAGGCGCTCGTGCAGCTCCTGACGGTTGCCGCCCTTTTCCACAGCCTGCATCATGATGTTCTCGCTGGCCATGAAGGGCAGCTCGGCCATCAGGCGGCTGCGCACCACCTTGGGGTACACCACCAGACCATCGGTGACGTTGAGCATGATGTTCAGGATGGCATCGGTGGCAAGGAAGCCCTCGGCCATAGCCACGCGCTTGTTGGCGCTGTCGTCCAGCGTGCGCTCAAACCACTGGCTGCCGGTGGTAAAGCTGGGGTTCAGCACGTCCACCATCAGGTAACGGGCAAGGGCGCAGATGCGCTCGCAGCGCATGGGGTTGCGCTTATAGGGCATCGCAGAGGAACCGATCTGGTTCTTCTCAAAGGGCTCCTCCATCTCCTTGAAGTTTGCCAGCAGGCGCAGGTCGGTGGCAAACTTCATGCAGCTCTGACCAATACCTGCCAGTGCGTTCAGGATAAAAGCATCCACCTTGCGGCTGTAGGTCTGACCGGACACCGGCACAACGGCCTTGGGGTCAAAGCCCATCTCCTTTGCAATGGAAGCATCCACGGCACGAATCTTGTCGGCATCGCCCTTGAACAGCTCCATAAAGGAAGCCTGCGTGCCGGTGGTGCCCTTGACACCGCGCAGCTGCAGGGTAGCCAGACGATGGTCGATCTCAGCCAGATCCATCACCAGCTCGTTGGCCCACAGGGTAGCGCGCTTGCCCACGGTGGTGGGCTGTGCGGGCTGGCAGTGGGTGTAGGCCATGCAGGGCATATCCTTGTACTCCTTGGCAAAGTGCGCCAGCTTTGCCAGCACACCCACCAGCTTTTTACGCACCAGCTCAAGACCCTGCCGCATCACGATAATGTCGGTGTTATCGCCCACATAGCAGCTGGTGGCACCCAGATGGATGATGCCTGCTGCCTTGGGGCACTGCTGGCCGTAAGCGTAGACGTGGCTCATGACGTCGTGGCGCACCAGCTTTTCCCGCTCGATGGCCACTTCGTAGTTGATATCGTCCACATGAGCTTCCAGCTCGGCTACCATGTCCGGGGTGATGTTGGTCAGGCCCTGATCCATTTCGGCACGAGCCAGTGCCACCCACAGCCGCCGCCAAGTGCGGAACTTGTTGTCGTCCGAGAAGATGTACTGCATCTCATCGGAAGCATAGCGGGTGGAAAAAGGGCTGATATAGCGATCATGCTGTGACATTGGTTGTTTCCTCCTATGATCTGACGGAACTCAAGGGCAACAGCTGCCTGCGGTGCGCCCTCATCCGGCGCTTGCGCGCCACCTTCCCCCGTCTGGGGGAAGGCTTTACCAGCGCTGCATTGGCGGTTGAAGGCGCTGCCTATATAGGCAGACACCCTTTTGCTTATTTATTCTACCATCAAACCTTGAAATAGTCCACGCCGCCCTCAAAGATCGGCTGGTACTTATCGCCGGTGACGTTCTTGTACAGATACTCGCCGCTGCGCTCCGAGTGACCCATCTTGCCGAACACGCGGCCGTCCGGGCTGGTGATGCCCTCGATAGCCAGCACAGAGCCGTTGGGGTTGAAGCGCTGATCCATGGTGGGCACGCCGGTCAGATCCACATACTGGGTAGCCACCTGACCGTTGCGCAGCATGGTGTCCAGCACCTCCTGCGGCGCTACAAAGCGGCCCTCGCCGTGGCTGATGGCGACGGTGTGCATCTCGCCCACCTCACACTTGCTGAGCCACGGACTGCCGGTGGAAGCCACACGGGTGTGCACCAGCATACTCTGGTGACGGCCGATGGTGTTGAAGGTCAGGGTGGGGTCGCAGGCGGTGATGGGGCGGATATCGCCGTAGGGCACCAGACCCAGCTTGATCAGAGCCTGGAAGCCGTTGCAGATGCCCAGCATCAGGCCGTCGCGCTGCTGCAGCAGACGGCGCACAGCCTCGGTGACCGCAGGGTTGCGGAAGAAGGAAGCGATGAACTTGGCGCTGCCGTCCGGCTCGTCGCCGCCGGAGAAGCCGCCGGGCAGCATGACGATCTGGCTTGCGTCAATGGCCTTGACCAGTGCCTCGCAGCTCTCGGCAACGTCGGCGGGGGTCAGGTTGCGCACCACCAGAATTTCGGGGTCGGCACCGGCGCGGGCAAAGGCCTTGGCGGTGTCGTACTCACAGTTAGTGCCGGGGAACACCGGGATGATGACCTTGGGCTTTGCCACACCGATCTTGGGTGCGGCGGGGGCAGTCAGGCTGCCGTTGATCTTCTCCACGGCGGGGCCGGCCTTGCGGTAGGGATACACGGGCTCCAGCTTGCTCTCCCAGATCTCCTGCAGCTCGGCCATATCCAGCTTTTCGCCGCAGGACTCGAAGGTGTACTCCTTGGTGGTCTCGCCCAGCAGCATACCGGCGGGAGAATCAGACACCATTTCCAGAATGATGGAGCCGTACATGGGCTCGAACATCTGGTGGGTGGTCATATCTGCACGCATCTTGAAGCCGATGCGGTTGCCCAGACCCATCTTGAACAGTGCCTCGGCAATGCCGCCGTAGCCCACGGAGCAGGCAGCAGCGACCATGCCCTCTTCGATCATGTTCTCCACGATCTTGTAGTTAGCCTTCAGGGAGAAGAAGTTGGGGCAGCCGGTCTCCGGGTCGATGATGGGACGGATGAGCACCACAGTGCTCTCGGGCTTCTTGAACTCGGTGGAGACTACGCGGCTTGCCTTGCCGATGGCGGTGGCAAAGGACACTAGCGTGGGGGGCACATCCAGCTGCTCGAAGGAGCCGGACATACTGTCCTTGCCGCCGATGGAAGCAATGCCCAGACCGATCTGTGCATCCAGTGCGCCCAGCAGGGCAGCCAGCGGCTTGCCCCAGCGCTCGGGCTTGTTGCCCAGACGCTCGAAGTACTCCTGGAAAGTCAGGTAGGCGTCCTCGTAGCGGAAGCCGGTGGCGACCAGCTTGGTCACGCTCTCAATAACAGCCAGCCGTGCGCCCACATACTGGTTGGCGCTCATCAGGTAGGGGTTATAGCCCCATGCCATGCCGGAGCAGGTGCTGGTTTCGCCGTCCACCGGCAGCTTGGCTACCATGGCGTTCTGGGGGGTCAGCTGGTATGCACCGCCAAAGGGCATGAGCACGGTAGCAGCACCGATGGTGGAGTCGAACCGCTCGGAAAGGCCCTTCTTGCTGCAGACGTTCAGATCGCCCACCATGGACTTCATCTTCTGGCTGAAGGTCAGGCCGGACCACTGGGGCTGCCAGACGCTGCCCTTTTCCACATGGACGTTCTGGTGCTTCTCTGCACCGTTGGAGTTCAAAAACTCGCGGCTGATGTTCACGATGGAAACGCCGTTCCACACCATGTTCAGGCGCTTTTCCTCGGTGACCTTGGCCACGGGGGTTGCCTCGAGGTTCTCCTCGGTGGCAATGGCGATGAACTTGTCCACATCCTCCGGGGCAAGCGCCACAGCCATACGCTCCTGGCTCTCGCTGATGGCCAGCTCGGTGCCGTCCAGACCCTCGTACTTCTTGGTGACCTTGTTCAGGTCGATGTACAGGCCGTCGGCCAGCTCGCCGATGGCAACGGAAACGCCGCCGGCACCAAAGTCGTTGCAGCGCTTGATCATCTTGCAGGCGTCCTCACGGCGGAACAGGCGCTGCAGCTTGCGCTCGATGGGCGCATTGCCCTTTTGCACCTCGGCACCGCAGTGCTCAAGGCTGTCCAGCTTGTGTGCCTTGGAGGAGCCGGTAGCGCCGCCGATGCCGTCACGGCCGGTACGGCCGCCCAGCAGCACGATCACATCGCCGGGAGCGGGGCACTCGCGGCGGACGTGGGAAGCAGGGGTAGCGCCCACAACGGCGCCGATCTCCATGCGTTTTGCCACGTAGCCGGGGTGGTAGATCTCGTCCACCTGACCGGTAGCCAGACCGATCTGGTTGCCGTAGGAGGAGTAACCGGCGGCTGCGGTGGTGACCAGCTTGCGCTGGGGCAGCTTGCCGGGCATGGTCTCGCTGACCGGCTTGAGCGGGTCGCCTGCGCCGGTGACGCGCATGGCCTGATAGACGTAGCTGCGGCCGGACAGCGGATCACGGATGGCACCGCCGATGCAGGTAGCAGCGCCGCCGAAGGGCTCGATCTCGGTGGGGTGGTTGTGGGTCTCGTTCTTGAACAGGAACAGCCAGTCCTCGTCCTTGCCGTTGACATCGCACTTGATCTTGACGGTGCAGGCGTTGATCTCTTCAGACTCGTCCAGATTCTTCAGGATACCCTGCTTCTTCAGCTCCTTGGCACCAATGGTGGCAAGGTCCATCATGCAGCGTGGCTTGTTCTCACGGCCCAGCTCGGTGCGCATAGCCATGTAGCGGTCAAAGGCTTCCTGCACCACGGCGTCGTCGATCTGCACATCGTCCAGAATGGTGCCGAAGGTGGTGTGGCGGCAGTGATCGGACCAGTAGGTATCGATCATCTTAATCTCGGTGATGGTGGGGTCGCGCTGCTCGGAGCGGAAGTACTCCTGACAGAACTTGATGTCCCCCAGATCCATTGCCAGACCCTTTTCCTCGATGAACTTGGCAAGACCAGCCTCATCCAGCTGGTTAAAGCCCTCCAGCACTGCCACGGCAGCGGGCACAGGGTACTCCATCTTCAGGGTCTCTTTGGGCTCCAGAGAAGCTTCGCGGGCTTCCACGGGGTTGATGACATACTTCTTGATCTCGGCCACCTGCTCGGGAGTCAGAGCACCCTCCAGCAGGTAGACGCGGGCAGAGCGCACCAGCGGGCGCTCGCCTTGACTGATGAGCTGGATGCACTCGGCGGCAGAAGCTGCGCGCTGGTCGAACTGACCGGGCAGGTACTCCACGGCAAAGGACACGCCCTCGGCAGCGGGCAGCTCGGCGTAGGTGTTATCCACCGGCGGCTCGCTGAACACGGTGCTGACGCACTGGTTGAACAGTGCTTCGTCGATGCCTTCCACATCGTAGCGGTTCAGCAGGCGCAGACCGGTCAGGTCCTTGATGCCCAGCAGGCTGATGAGTTCGTTTTTCAGACCGTTGGCCTCGACATCAAAGCCGGGCTTTTTTTCCACATAAATACGATAGACCATTGGGTGAAATCCCCCTTGTTATTGTTTTTCGATCCTATTATGTATGATGGGTCGTACTGAATAACCCCTTCCGTCACGGCTGCGCCGTGCCACCTCCCCCAAGGGGGAGGCTTTTGTCATGCCGCAAAGTTTCCCTTCTGCGGAAAGGCGCCCCCTTGGGGGAGCTGGCATCGAACAAAGTGAGATGACTGAAGGGGTCGTTTACATTTTTTACTGCTTCTCTGCCAGCGCTTTCAGGGCACGCAGGCCGATATCGCTGCGCTTATGCAGCTTTTCAAAGCTGATCTTCTCGGCTGCTTCGTAGGCGTGGCTCAGGGCGTTGGTCAGGCGCGGGCCGGTGGCGGTAACGCCCAGCACGCGGCCGCCGTTGGTCACCAGCTGGCCGTCCTGGGTAATGGCAGTGCCGGAATGGTACACCGTCACGTTCTCTTCGCCGGGCAGCTGACCGTCCACAAGGCCGGAGATGGGCTTGCCCTTCTCGTAGGCCACAGGGTAGCCGCCGGAAGCCAGAATGACACAGGCCGCAGCACCATCGGAGAATTTGACCTCCTGCTCTGCCAGCGTGCCGTCGGTGCAGGCCTGCATGATGTGCAGCAGGTCGCTTTCCAGCAGCGGCAGCACCACCTGCGTTTCGGGGTCGCCGAAGCGGCAGTTATACTCGATGACCTTGGGGCCGTCCGGGGTGAGCATAAGACCGAAGTACAGGCAGCCCTTGAAGGGGCAGCCCTCGGCGTTCATGGCGTGGATGGTGGGCAGGAAGATCTTTTCCATGCACTCCGCAGCCACTTCCGGGGTGTAGTAGGGGTTGGGGGCAATGGTGCCCATGCCGCCGGTGTTCAGGCCGGTGTCGTGGTCGTTGGCGCGCTTATGGTCCATGCTGGAGACCATGGGCTTGACCACCTTGCCGTCCGTAAAGCTCAGCACGCTGACCTCCGGCCCGGTGAGGAACTCTTCCACCACCACATGGTTGCCGGATGCGCCGAACTTTTTGTCCAGCATGATCTCCTTGACGCCGTCGGCGGCCTGCTGCTCGTTCTCACAGATCAGCACGCCCTTGCCCAGTGCAAGGCCGTCTGCCTTGATGACCACCGGGTACTTGCCCTCGGCGCGGATGTAATCCATGACCTTCGCGGGGTCATCGAAGGTCTCGTACTTTGCGGTGGGGATGCCGTATTTCTTCATCAGGTCCTTGGAGAACACCTTGGAAGCCTCGATGCGGGCAGCGGCCTTGTCCGGGCCAAAGGCGGGGATGCCCACCTTTGCCAGCGCGTCCACCATGCCCAGTGCAAGGGGGTCGTCCTGTGCTACCACAACGTAATCGAACTTTTCTTCCACTGCAAAGCCTACCATGGTATCCACATCGGTGGCCTTGATGTTTTTGCACTTGGCGTCATAGCTGATGCCGCCGTTGCCCGGTGCGCACCAGATCTCGCCGCAGTCGGGGCTCTTTTTCAGTGCCTTGATGATGGCGTGCTCGCGGCCGCCGCCGCCCACTACTAAGATTTTCTTAGCCATATCATTTTCTCCTAAACTTTCGTTCTTTCCGTCCGCTGCCTCGCCCTCTCAGTTCGCTTCGCGCCCAGCTCTCCCAAAGGGAGAGCCCTTGGCAAAACCGGAAACTTTGCCGCACTGCCAAAGCCTCTCCCTTTGGGAGAGGTGGCATTGCGCAAGCAATGATGGAGAGGGCGAGCCCGTTCCCCTTAGTGATGGAACAGCCGCAGGCCGCAGAAGGCCATGGCGATGCCGTACTTGTTGCAGGTGTCGATGACCTGCTGGTCGCGGATGGAGCCGCCGGGCTGCACGATAGCGGTCACGCCGGAACGGCGGGCACGCTCGATGTTGTCGCCGAAGGGGAAGAAAGCATCCGAGCCAAGGCACACACCGGTCACCTTGCTGAGGTAAGCCTTCTTTTCCTCGGCGGTCAGCGGCTCGGGCTGGCGGGTGAAGGTCTCGGCCCAGACATCATCACCGATGACGTCCTCCGGGGTATCGCCGATGTAAACATCAATGGCGTTGTCGCGGTTGGGCTTTGCCACATCGTCGCGGAAGGGCAGGTCCAGCACCTTGTCCATGTGGCGCAGCTGCCAGTTGTCGGCCTTCTGACCGGCCAGACGGGTGCAGTGGATGCGGCTCTGCTGGCCTGCACCCACGCCGATGGTCTGGCCATTGTAGGTGTAGCACACGCTGTTGGACTGGGTGTACTTCAGGGTGATGAGGGCAATAATGAGGTCGCGCTTCTGCTCCTCGGTCACACTCTTATTCTCGGTGACCCAGTTGTTCAGCATGGTGTCTGCGTTGATGACCAGCTCGTTGCGGCCCTGCTCGAAGGTGATGCCGTACACCTGCTTGTGCTCGATGGGCGCGGGCTTATAGGCGGGGTCGATGGCGACCACGTTGTAGTTGCCCTTCTTTTTGCCGGACAGGATGGCCAGTGCCTCCGGCTCGTAGCCCGGAGCGATGATGCCGTCAGAGACCTCGTGCTGGATCAGCTTTGCGGTGGGCACATCGCAGATGTCAGACAGGGCGATCCAGTCGCCGAAGGAGGACATCCGGTCTGCGCCGCGGGCGCGGGCGTAGGCACAGGCCAGCGGAGAAAGCTCTGTCTCCGGGGCAATGTGGTACATCCGGCGCTCCACCTCGGTCAGGGGCAGACCCAGTGCTGCGCCCGCCGGGGAAACGTGCTTGAAGGAAGCCGCTGCGGGCAGACCGCAGGCAGTCTTTAACTCCTTGACCAGCTGGATGGAGTTGAGGGCATCCAGAAAGTTGATGTAGCCGGGCTTGCCGTTCAGCACGGTAACGGGCAGGTCGGAGCCATCTTCCATATAAATGCGGCTGGGCTTCTGGTTGGGGTTGCAGCCGTACTTCAGTGCGAGTTCATTCATTGGTGCATCCTCCTTATATCCTAAGGTTTACTCTTATTTTTCCTCGGCGTCAAGCTTTTTGAGCAGTTCCAGCTCCTCGGGCAGCAGCTCCGGCTCCTCAGGGTCGTCAAGATCGCTGCAAACGGAGTCGTACTTGTTGTAGATCATATCGCCGCTCTCGCCGGTGTCCAGATCGATGACCCGGGCAAACAGGCTCACCTTGTTGTCCACGTTCAGGCTGCTCCACAGACCGGCGGCAAAATCACCGATGGTGCGGGGGCAGGCAAAGCGCAGAGGCTCGCCCTCAAAGCTGGGGATGGGGTTGCCGTTGTGCTTGTAGGTGCTGATGAAGTGACCCTCGCCTGCAACGGGCTGGGGGTAATCAAAGAAATAGCGCTGCACGCTGTCGCCGTTGCCGTCGGCAGACTTGAGGATGCTCATCTGGTAGCTGCCGTCAGCGTACACCACAGCGGAGATGCGGGGGGTGTAGTTGGGGCAGTCCGGCTCAAAGGTGCGGGTGCGCAGGGCATCGGCAAAGCTCTTGCCCTGGCTCATCAGGTCGTAGATGGTATCGGTCTGGTCACCGTTGGTCACGATATGGGTCTTGCCAAGGGTCAGCACCGGGTTATAAATGATCAGGCTGGGGTCTTCCAGCTTTGCGGGGTCGGCTGCCATGGTGCAGATGCCGCCGCGCTCGGGCACGGGGTCAAACACGCGGTTGCGGCTGTTCTCGCTGCGTCCCATGATAAAGTAGCCGATAAACATCTGCCGTCCGTCCGGTGCCATTGCCACCGCAATGCCGCGGCCGGGGTACTCGTTGGCGGCCAGATACTCGTTCAGGTTGATCTTTTCCATTGTTGTTCTCCTTCTACAGGCATTTCCTGCTAAAGGCTTCCCCCGGTCGGGGGAAGCTGTCACCGCAGGTGACTGATGAGGGCGCATCATGTGGTTGCTCTCCCCTCATCCGGCCCTTCGGGCCACCTTCCCCCCAAGGGGTGAAGGCTTCCGGTGTTCCTGCTCTTTATTGAATCTCACCGTTACAGATCATAGCCACCGCTTTGGGCAGCAGCTTCCACTCTGCCTGTTCCATCACCCGCTTCTGCAGCACCTCGGGGGTGTCGCCGGGCAGGATATCCACGGCCTTCTGCAGCAGGATGGGTCCGCCGTCGCACTCCTCGTTGACAAAGTGGACGGTAGCGCCGGTCACCTTGCAGCCACGAGCCAGTGCGGCTTCGTGGGGGCGCAGACCGTACATTCCCGGCCCGCAGAAGGAAGGGATCAGCGCAGGGTGCACGTTCAGGATGCGGCGCGGATAGGCCGCAATGACGCTGGGGCCCAGCACGGACAGAAAGCCCGCCAGCACCACCAGATCAATGTTGTGCGCCCGCAGCGTTTCCAGCAGCGCAGCGTCAAATTCCTCGCTGGCGGCGTAGTCCTTGCGGCGCACCACGCAGCCCTCTACACCGGCCTTTGCGGCGCGTTCCAGCGCAAAGACACCGGGCTTGGAAGCCACTACCAGCGTAATTTTACCATTGGGGTTCTCGCCCCGGGCCTCGCTGTCCAGCAGCGCCTGCAGGTTGGTGCCGCCGCCGGACACTAACACGGCAATGTTCAGCACAGCTCCACGCCCTCACCTTCTGCGATGACGCCCAGACGGTAGGTCTCCGGCTCGCCGTTGGCGTGCAGGATCTCCAGTGCCTTATCGGCCTGCTCGGCGGGCACGGTGAGCACCATGCCCACGCCCATGTTGAAGGTGTTGAACATATCGTGCTCGGAGATGCCGCCCACCTTCTGCATCAGGTGGAACAAGGCGGGGGTGCGCACATCTGCCTTGTTGATGCGGGCGCAGCAGCCCTTCTTCAGGCTGCGGGGGATATTCTCGTAGAAGCCGCCGCCGGTGATGTGGGAGATGCCCTTGACCTGCACCTCTTCCAGCACCTTCAGCACAGGCTTGACGTAGATCTTGGTGGGAGCCAGCAGCGCCTCGCCAAGGGTCTTGCCGCCCAGTTCTGCGGGGGTGGAGAACAGCACATCGGGGTCGGCGTCGATGTTGAACACCTTGCGCACCAGCGAGAAGCCGTTGGAGTGCACACCGGTGGAGGGCAGGGCGAGGATCACGTCACCGGCTGCCATGGTCTCGTTGTTCAGGATCTTCTCCTTGTCCACAACGCCTACGGTGAAGCCGGCCAGATCGTACTCGTCCTCTGGCATCATGCCCGGGTGCTCAGCAGTCTCGCCGCCCACCAATGCACAATCGGCCTGCACGCAGCCCTCGGCCACGCCCTTGACGATGTTGGCGATCTTTTCCGGCACGTTGCGGCCGCAGGCGATGTAATCCAGGAACACCAGCGGCTTTGCACCGGCGCAGATGACATCGTTGACGCACATGGCCACGCAGTCGATACCGATGGTATCGTGCTTATCCATGATCATGGCCACCTTCAGCTTGGTGCCCACGCCGTCGGTGCCGGAGATCAGCACCGGGTGCTTGTAACCGGTGCAGTCCAGCTCAAACAGGCCGCCAAAGCCGCCCAAACCGCCGATGCAGTGCTCGTTCATGGTACGGGCGACATACTGCTTCATCAGCTCCACAGAGCGGTAACCGGCGGTAATGTCCACGCCTGCTGCGGCGTAGCTTTCAGAATAGCTCTTTTCCATGTTCTTACTCTCCTAACTTTTTGGCGTCCTTGGGACGGTCGTTCAGGTGACGGTCGTGAATATCGGTAGAAAGCACACTTTCCGGCTCTACGGCATACTCACCGGTAAAGCAGGCGGTGCAGAAACCGCATTTTGCGTTTTTGGCAAGCTGGACAACGTGTTCGTTGGAAAGGTAGCCCAGCGTATCGGCGCCGATGACCTCGTTGATCTGCTCCAGCGTGCGGCCGGTGGCCACCAGCAGCTTCTGGTCCGGGATATCGGTGCCGAAGTAGCACGGATACTTGAAGGGAGGTGCAGAGACCATAAAGTGCACCTCGGCAGCACCGGCATCCCGCAGCAGCTTGATGATGCGGGCAGATGTGGTGCCGCGCACGATGGAGTCATCCACCAGCACCACGCGCTTGCCCTTGACGGTGCTGGACACCACGTTCAGCTTGATGCGCACGCTGTTCTCGCGCTGCTTCTGGCTGCCCTGAATGAAGGTGCGGCCGATGTATTTGTTCTTGATGAAACCGATGCCGTAGGGGATGCCGCTCTCCTGCGAGTAGCCCAGTGCTGCATCCAGACCGGAATCCGGCACGCCGATGACCACATCGGCCTCCACAGGGTGCTCCTGTGCAAGGAAGCGGCCTGCCTGCTTGCGTGCCTCGTGCACCGAGCTGCCCTCGATGACGCTGTCCGGGCGGGCGAAGTAGATGAACTCGAACACGCACATCTGGGTGTCCGGGCGGCCGCAGTGATCTTTGATGCTGCGCAGCTCGCCGGTCTTGGTGTCCACCACCACGATCTCGCCGGGCTCCACGTCCCGCAGCAGAGAAGCACCGGCGGCATCCAGTGCGCAGCTCTCGCTGGCAAAGACGTAGCCGCCGCCGGGCAGGGTGCCGATGCACAGGGGACGGTAGCCCCGGGGGTCGCGCACCGCGATGAGCTTGGTGGCAGACATGATCACAAGGCTGTATGCGCCTTCCAGCACGTCCATGGTCTTGCTGATGGCAGTCTCGATGCTGCCCATGCGCAGACGGTTGCGGGTGATGAGGTAGCAGATGACCTCGGTATCCGAAGAGCCGTGGAAGATGGCGCCCTCGTTTTCCAGCTGGCGGCGCAGCTCCACGGCGTTGGTCAGGTTGCCGTTGTGGCACAGCGCCATGGTGCCGCGGCCGTGACGGACGATCATGGGCTGGGCGTTGGCGCGGACGCGGGTGCCCGCAGTGGCGTAGCGCACATGACCGGTGGCCATGTGTGCCGTGGGGGCAGACAGGCTTGCCAGCACCTCCGGGGTGAACACCTCGTTCACAAGGCCCAGATCCCGGTGGCCGGTGATCACGCCGTCATCGTTGACGGCGATGCCGCAGCTCTCCTGCCCGCGGTGCTGCAGCGCATACAGCGCCGAATAAGCCGCTGCGGCCACATCCTCGGTACCGGCACGGTCGTAGATGCCGAAAACGCCGCACTCCTCATGCAGCGGATATGCAAAATCAGACATTGGTTCTCCTTTACAGCTCGTTCAGTTCGTTCTGCAGCTTCTCTTCCTTGGCAGCGATCTGCTGTGCCATGGCTACGCGCTCGGTCTCCAGCTTTTCAGCCAGTGCATCATCGCTCAGTGCCAGAATTTCAGCAGCCAGCCATGCGGCGTTCTTGGCACCGTTCAGTGCCACCGTTGCCACCGGGATGCCGCTGGGCATCTGCACGGTAGCCAGCAGAGCGTCCAAGCCATCCATCGCGCCGCCCTTCATGGGGATGCCGATGACCGGCAGGGTGGTGTTGGCGGCAAAAGCACCTGCCAGATGTGCTGCCATGCCTGCCGCGCACAGGATGACTCCAAAGCCGTTGGCCTTTGCGCTTTTTGCAAAGGCTGCTGCCTCGGCGGGGGTGCGGTGTGCCGAAAGGATGTGTGCCTCAAAGGGGATGTCCAGTGCCTTCAGCTGGGCGCAGGCACCCTTGACCACCGGCCAATCGCTGTCCGAACCCATGATCACTGCCACTTTACGAACCATTTTCCAAAGCCTCTCTTTCTCATGTCCAACAAGACCGACAAACAAAAAAGGCTGCGGTACACCTGTACCACGGCCTTTATTTCCAGTTTTTCTGTCCGCGCATTTTGCACAAGGCTGCACCATGCCCCTGATTGCAGTGAATGTGACCCCATTCCATGCGACCCGGCACCAGCAGCATCATTGAAGTTTCCCTCCGCAGTTTCCTGTGCAAGCGTTTTTTCAGGCGGCGATGCAAGCCCATTTTTGGGGGCATCGTCCCTATGCTAGATACAGTTTACGGCAAAAAAACCGCTTTGCAAAGAGCGTTTGGGCAAATTCTCCCTTGTGTTCCCATGCCGTCAAAAAACTTTCGAAAGTTTTGTGCAGTTTCGCCATCCTTTTTCTTTTTAAGTATGACTTATGCAGCGGGTATATTTTATGTAAAGGCTGTGTTGATGTATCCCAGATAGAAAGCCGGATTTTTAAAAAATGACCTTTGCGGTGGCGGCGCGTGCAGCGCGGATCAGATCTGCCGGGGCACAGCACACCTGCGTACCGATGCGCCCGCCGGAAACATAGACCTTCTGCTGGGTCAGCACGCTTTCGTCAAAGACGGTGCGGTACTGCTTTTTCATGCCCACCGGGCTGCAGCCGCCCCGCACATAGCCGGTGACCTTGTTGATATCCGCCACATGGATCATTGCCACGCTCTTTTCGCCCACGCTGCGGGCAGCGGCCTTTAAATCCAGCTCTGCCGCCACCGGAATGACGAACACAAAATAGTTTTTGCTGCTGCCCTGCGTTACCAGCGTCTTATACACGCAGGCAGGGTCCTCGCCCATGCTGGCGGCTACGGTCACGCCGTCCACCGCCACCCCCTCCTCGTGGGGATACTCGTGGGCGGTGTAGGCCACCTTTTCCCGTTCCAGAATGCGCATTGCGTTGGTTTTAGCTTCTTTTCCCATTGTTATTCCCTCTTTTACATTTGCTCTGTTTCTATTTTACCACTTTTTCCGAAAAAATTCAAAATTTCTCTTGACTTCAGTTTCATGAAGTGATATCATAGCGTCACGCACTTCAGAGCACTGAAGTTTGACACTGCAAGCTGCGGCAAAGGAGCCGGTCTCCCTCGCCGTTTTACACGATAGGAAAAGGCAAAGGAGACAAAACACTATGATCATCGTACTCAAACAGGATGCACCCGACGTACAGGTACGCGAATTCTGCCACGAGCTGGAAGATATGGGGCTGCAGATCAACGATTCCAAGGGCAGCGACACCCATATTCTGGGTCTGATCGGCGATACCAAGGCCATTGCGGAAAGCTGGGTGCTGGCAAACCCGGTGGTGGAGACCTGCCGCCGCGTGTCCGAGCCCTACAAAAAGGCCAACCGCAAGTTCCACCCGGACGACAGCGTTATCGACGTGGAAGGCGTCAAGATCGGCGACGGCAACTTTGCAGTCATCGCCGGGCCGTGCAGCATTGAGAGCGAGGAGCAGATCACCTACTGCGCCCAGCGGGTAAAGGCGGCAGGCGCTTCCCTGCTGCGCGGCGGTGCGTTCAAGCCCCGCACCTCCCCCTACTCTTTTCAGGGTATGCGCAGTGAGGGTCTGGATCTGCTCAAGCTGGCGCGCCGCGCCACCGGTTCGCCCATCGTGACCGAGATCATGAACACCGAGCACCTGCCCCTGTTTGAAAATGTGGACCTGATCCAGGTGGGTGCCCGCAATATGCAGAATTTTGAGCTGCTCAAAGCCGTTGGACGCCAGAAAAAGCCGGTGCTGCTCAAGCGCGGCCTTGCCAACACGCTGGAAGAGTTCGTGATGAGCGCCGAGTACATCATGGCCGAGGGTAACGAGAACGTCATCCTGTGCGAGCGCGGCATCCGCACCTTCGAGACCAGTATGCGCAACACGCTGGACCTTGCCGGTGTGGTCATGCTGCACAAGATGACCCATCTGCCGGTGGTGGTGGACCCCAGCCACGCCTGCGGACACGCATGGATGGTGCCGGAGTTGGCTAAAGCTGCGGTCGCCGCCGGTGCCGACGGCCTGATGATCGAGGTGCACAACAACCCCGCCAAGGCCAAGTGCGACGGCGCTCAGAGCCTGACCCCCGACCAGTTCGATGAGCTGATGCAGTTCATCGGCAAAGAGGTGGAGTTCTTCGGCAAAAAAATGAACTGAGCCCGCCCGAAAGAATATTGTTATACGCAGGGACTGCTGTGCCGACCGGGTGCAGCAGTTCTTTTTGCCGGAAAGTTCGCGCGCAGCCAAGCAGCATTTTACCTTAAATACCCCTGATTTCTGTGCACCGGCGGGTTTTCATTTTCTTTTCACGAGTTTTATGGTATACTATAGTGTATTTTGAAAAAACACTGCCGAAAGAGGTTTTAAAGATGAAAGCACACATTGCACGCAACCAGAACGCCGGGGTGCCGCTGGCGCTGGGCTGGAACCTTTCCCCCGCCGACCGGGGCAAGCTGGAAGGCATGGCACCCGCCTTTGGCATGAAGCTGCTGCCCGTTGCCCCCGCCGATGCCGGCAAGACCGTTGCCCAGCTGCTGGGCGAGGTGGAGGTAAAAGCCCCCAGAACGCTGGTGCTGGAGCCCGGTGCCTATCCCCCGGCGCTGGTGCTGGCAAACTTCCGCGATAAGGACGTGGACACCCTGCTGGACCTGATGCGGCAGGCACAGGTGACCATCCCGCTCAAGGCGGTGGTCACCCCCGCAAATCGCAACTGGATGTTTGCAGACCTGCTGGCGCATTTGCAGGAGGAGCACACCGCCTTTACCGTCGCAAAGGAGAGCCAGACCGTATGAAGAGCCGCATCACCCGCATAACCGCAGCACTGCTGGCGGCGGTGCTGAGCCTTGGCCTGCTGGTCGGCTGCAAGCCCAAAAAGGAGCTGACCCGGTACACCACCATCTTTTATGACGTATTCGACACGGTGACGCAGGTCATCGCCTACTGCGAGAGCGAGGAAGAGTTCAACACCCAGATGCAGGCGCTGCATCAGGATCTGATCGTATACAACCAGCTCTACGATATCTACAACGACTACGACGGCGTTGTGAACGTCAAGACCATCAACGAAAACGCCGGCAAAGCCCCGGTACAGGTGGATGACCGCATCCTCTCCATGCTGGAGCTGGCGCGGCAGATGTACGACCTGACCGGCGGCAAGATCAACATTGCCATGGGCAGTGTGCTGGGCATCTGGCACGACCACCGCGAAGCTGCTGAAAAGGACGCTTCCGATGCCGACAACACCCTGCCCACGCAGGAGGAGCTGGAAGCCGCTGCCCGGCACTGCGATATCAACGACCTTGTCATTGACGAGGACGCCAAAACGGTCTATCTGTCCGACCCGGAGATGTCGCTGGACGTGGGCAGTGTGGGCAAGGGCTACGCCGTGGAGATGGTCTGCCGCGCCGCCGAAGCCCGCGGCCTGACCAGCGCACTGGTGAGCGTGGGCGGCAACCTGCGCGCCATCGGCACAAAGCCGGACGGCAGCCAGTGGACGGGCGGCGTGGAGAACCCGTGGAACGCTTCTGAGGTGTATACCAACACCAGTTCCATCTTCGGCTCGCCCATCAACATGAGCGACCTTGCGCTGGTGACCAGCGGCGACTACCAGCGCTACTTTGTGGTGGACGGCAAACGCTACCACCACATTATCGACCCGGATACCCTGTGGCCCGCCGCCTACTACAACGGTGTCACCGTGCTGTGCCCGGACTCCGGCATGGCAGACTGCCTGACCACTGCCCTGTTCTGTATGCCGCTGGAAGAGGGGCAGAAGCTGGTGGAATCGCTGGACGGCGTAGAAGCCATGTGGTGCACGCCCGATAAGCAGGCCACCACCTCCAGCGGCTGGGACAGCCACCTGAAAAAGTAAAAGCATCAGAAAAAACGAGCCATCATGCGGAAAACCGCACGATGGCTCGTTTTTCTATGCTAGTTGTTCATGCGCTCAGCCGCACAGGCATCACTCCACGATGATGCTCTTGCCGGTCATCTCGGCGGGAACGGGCAGGCCGATATAGGGCAGCATGGTGGGTGCAATGTCGGCCAGGCAGCCGCCCTCGCGCAGCTTCACGTCACCGCAGCCAACTGCCACAAAGGGCACAACGTTGGTGGTGTGGGCGGTAAAGGGAGTGCCGTCCGGGTTCATCATCTTTTCGGCATTGCCGTGGTCGGCGGTGATGAAGGCGCAGCCGCCGGCGTTCAGCACAGCGGTGACCACCTGATCCACGCAGGTATCCACAGCCTCAACGGCCTTGACAGCAGCATCGAACACGCCGGTGTGGCCGACCATATCGCAGTTTGCGAAGTTCAGGATGACCACATCGTACTTGCCGCTCTCGATGCGCTTGACGCACTCGGCAGCGACCTCGGGGGCGCTCATCTCAGGCTTCAGGTCGTAGGTGGCAACCTTGGGGCTGGGGATGACGCAGCGGTCCTCGCCCTCGTAGGGAGCCTCCACGCCGCCGTTGAAGAAGAAGGTAACGTGAGCGTACTTCTCAGTCTCGGCAATGCGCAGCTGGGTCTTGCCGTGGGCAGACAGATACTCGCCCAGAACGTTCTTCAGCTCCACCGGGGGATAAGCAACCTCGCAGTTGGGCATGGTGGCATCGTACTCGGCCATGCAGACGTAGTTCACCTGCTTGCGGCCGCCGCGGCGCTCGAAGCCGGTAAAAGCATCGTCGCAGAAGATGCGGGTCATCTGGCGGGCACGGTCGGGGCGGAAGTTCATGAAGATAACGGTGTCGCCATCCTGCACGCGGCCGCCCTCGCAGGTGACGCAGGGCAGCACAAACTCATCGGTCTTGTCTGCGGCATAGGAAGCCTCGATGGCCTCGGCAGCGTTGGCAGCGTGCTCACCCTCGCCGTAGACGAAGGCAGCGTAGGCCTTCTCCTCACGATCCCAGTTGTTATCGCGATCCATGGCGTAGTAACGGCCGGAAACGCTGGCGATCTTGCCCACGCCCAGCTCGTCCAGCTTAGCCTGCAGGTCAGCCAGGAAGCCCTTGCCGGAGTGGGGGTCGGTGTCGCGGCCGTCGGTGATGCAGTGCAGGTAAACTTCCTTTGCACCCAGATGCTTTGCCATTTCCAGCACGCCAAACCAGTGGTCGGCATGGCTGTGCACGCCGCCGGTGCCCACCAGACCCATCAGGTGGATGGCCTTGCCGGCCTCGATGGCAGCCTTCATGTTCTTGACCAGCACAGGGTTCTTGAGCATCTCACCGTCATGGATGGACTTGGTGATGAGGGTGAGCTGCTGGTACACGATGCGGCCTGCGCCCATGTTGGTGTGGCCGACCTCGGAGTTGCCCATCTGGCCGTCGGGCAGACCGACAGCCATGCCGGAAGCATCAATGGTGGTCATGGGGTACTTTTCCATCAGAGCATCCAGATGGGGGGTCTTGGCAGCCACAACGGCGTTGCCGAAGGTCTCGTTCGGCACCCAGCCGAAGCCATCCATGATGCACAGAAGAACAGGTTTCTTTGCCATAAAATTGAATCTCCTTTGAATTTATCACGCGTTGCGGGCAAGGCTAAGCGCCCTGCCTGCAGGTACAGCCTGCGGGTGCATAACACCCGAGCGGCTGCTGTAAAACAGATCAGCGCCCGGCTCAGCGCTGAAAAAACGGCGCAGCCGGGCGCTGAAACAGCTTGTTAAGAAAAGGCAGTTGCTCAGCCCTTGGTGGCTGCATCAACGATGACTGCAAAGTCGGGAGCCTTCAGGGATGCGCCGCCGATCAGGCCGCCGTCCACGTCCTTCTTGCTCAGCAGCTCCTCGCAGTTCTTGGCGTTCATGCTGCCGCCGTACTGCACGGTGGTAGCCTCGGCCACAGCCTCGCCGTACAGCTCGCCCACCACCTTGCGGATCTGAGCGCAGACTTCCTCTGCCTGATCAGCGGTAGCGGTCTTGCCGGTGCCGATGGCCCAGACAGGCTCGTAGGCGATGACAACGTTTGCCATCTGCTCGGCGGTCACGTCACGCAGGGCGATCTTGGTCTGCATACGGACCAGCTCCTCGGTAACGCCCTCCTCGCGCTGCTGCAGGCTCTCGCCCACGCACAGGATGACCTTCAGACCGGCGTTCAGAGCAGCCAGCGTGCGCTTGTTGACGGTCTGGTCGGTCTCTGCAAAGTACTGACGGCGCTCAGAGTGGCCAACGATGACATACTCCACGCCCAGATCCACCAGCATATCGGCGCTGATCTCGCCGGTGAAAGCACCGGACTTCTCAAAGTGGACGTTCTCGGCACCGACATGGATGTTGGTGCCCTTGGTCTTAGCCACAGCGGTGACCAGATCGGTAAACGGGGTGCAGATGACCACCTCGCAGGCGGCGTCCTTCACGGCGGGGATCAGCTCGTCCACCAGAACAGCAGCCTCGGAGGCGGTCTTGTTCATCTTCCAGTTACCCGCGATAATAGCCTTGCGCTTTGCCTTATCCATTGTTATTTTCTCCTTACCTTCGTAAATATTTACAATTTGCCTGCACAAAAAGAAAAGATGCGGCGGCGTAAATGCCGCCGCACCCATTGTGATGCCGGAAAAATTATGCGTTCTGGATGACTGCGATGCCGGGCAGCTCCTTGCCCTCCAGATACTCCAGAGAAGCGCCGCCGCCGGTAGAGATGTGGGTCATCTTGTCGCCCAGGCCCATCTGCTGGACAGCTGCTGCGCTGTCGCCGCCGCCGATGACGGTGGTAGCGTCGCTCTCAGCCATAGCCTTGGCAACAGCCAGAGTACCTGCTGCCAGAGTGGGGTTCTCGAACACGCCCATGGGGCCGTTCCAGACAACGGTCTTGGAAGCCTTGACAGCGTCAGCAAACAGCTTCATGGTCTCGGGGCCAATGTCGCAGCCCTCCATGTCAGCGGGGATCGCAGTGACAGGCACCACGGTCACGTCCACAGGAGCGTCGATGGGATCGGGGAAGTCCTTGATGCAGGCTGCATCCACAGGCAGCAGCAGCTTGACGCCCTTCTCCTGTGCCTTAGCCATCATTTCCTTGCAGTAGTCCAGCTTGGTGTCGTCGCACAGGCTCTTGCCCACTTCGTAGCCCTGAGCCTTGACGAAGGTGTAAGCCATGCCGCCGCCGATGATCAGGGTATCGACCTTCTCCAGCAGGTTGGAGATGACGTTCAGCTTATCAGCAACCTTGGCACCGCCCAGAATAGCGGTGAAGGGACGGACGGGGTCGTTGACGGCGTTGCCCAGATACTTGATCTCCTTCTCCATCAGGTAACCGACAGCGGTATCCTTGATGTAGTCGGTGACACCTGCAGTGGAGCAGTGTGCACGGTGGCAGCTGCCGAAGGCGTCGTCCACATAAGCGTCAGCCAGAGAAGCCAGCTCCTCGCTGAACTCAGGCATATTCTTGGTCTCTTCCTTGCGGAAACGGGTGTTCTGCAGCAGAACGACATCGCCGTTGTTCATAGCAGCCACAGCAGCCTTTGCGTTCTCGCCCACAACGTTGTCGTCGTCAGCAAACACAACGGTCTTGCCCAGCTTTGCGCTCAGAGCCACAGCAACGGGAGCCAGGCTGAACTTAGCCTCGGGGCCGTTCTTGGGCTTGCCCAGATGGCTGCACAGGATGACCTTAGCGCCATCGTTGACCAGCTTCTGGATGGTGGGCAGAGCTGCATTGATGCGGTTCTCGTTGGTGATGACACCGTCCTTCATCGGGACGTTGAAATCGCAGCGGACAAGCACCTTCTTGCCGCAGTAGTTCTGATCGTCGATCGTCTTCTTACCTAAACCCATGGTAAAAACTCCTCTCAAGTTATAATTCTGAACCAGAGTCTCGCTCACAATCGGGGCGTTGCCCCGTACAGTTACTATTATAAACAAAAACTGCATGCATTGCAAGGATATGAGATAGATAATTGTTTAACAAACATTTACCGTTGTTGCACGGAAATGTGTCTATTTTGCCCGAAGTGCGGTTTTTTCTGCCCGCAGACGCCGGAAATGCCGTTTTCCGTTCCGTTCTCTTCCGTGAAAAAAGCTTCCGAAAAGTCCGCAGACTTTTCGGAAGTTCAAATAAAAAAATAAAATTCCTTGAATTATGCCCAGAGTGCAACGACGACGACCGCCGCCAGTGGCGGAAACAGGGAGGAGTTGTTGGGGCAGCGGCCAGCAAGACGCGCGTGCCGCTCAAGGCATGATGCGGATGCTGGGAGCCGCAACCCGGCAAGCGGAGGGCATTTCAAATCATCCCGCATCAAACAAGGCCGCCGCACAAAATACTGTGCAACGGCCTGTCTACTTATGCGTTATGCAAAATATTCCTGTGCGCGGCGGGCGGCATTGTTGATGCAGTCCCGCAGCTGGTCCAGCGTATCAAACTTTTTGCTGGGGCTCAGGTAGGCGTGGAACTCCACCACCGGGTCTGTGCCGTACAAGTCGCCGGAAAAGCCCGGGATAAAGGTCTCGCAGGTCACCTTGGTGGCATCATCGTTCACGGTAGGGCGGCTGCCCAGACCAGTGGCCGAGGGATACCACACCCCGTTGATGCAGGTGCGGGTGATATAAATGCCGCTACGGGGCATCTGGAAGCCCTGCGGGTACAGCTGGTTGATGGTAGGCACCCCAAGGGTGTGTCCCAGCCCTGCCCCGTGCTGCACCGCAAAGCGGATGGCATAGGGCATCCCCAGCATGGCGTTGGCAGCGGGGATATCCCCGCCCTCCAGCGCGGTGCGGATGCGGGTGGAGGACACCGGCTTTTCCTCAAACTGTGCCATGGGCACCACCACCACCTCTACCCCAAGGGGGGCACAGAGGGTGCGCAGCAGCTCCGGCGTACCGGCAGCTTTTGCGCCAAAGGTGAAGTTTTCGCCGCAGAACAGCGCCCGGGCGTGGCAGTTTTCCACAATGCCGCGCACGAACTCCTCCGGGCTCAGCGCTTTGATCGCTTCAAAGTCCGGGGTGAGGTAATACTCCACCCCAAGGCTGTGGATCAAGGCGTGCTTATCCTCGGTAGAAAGCAGGCGCTTGCCCTTCATTTTATTTTCCACCGGCAGGCGGAAGGTGAACACCGCCGGGGCTGCGCCATGGGTCTTTGCCCACTGCACAGCCCCTTCGATCACCGCCCGGTGGCCGATATGGATGCCGTCAAAGTAGCCCATAGCCACGGCGGTGCCTTTTTCTGGCTGCGTCAGTGGCAGCGGGGCAAACTGAGAAATGATCTGCATGGGTCTTGTTTCCTTTATTGCTCAATTACGTTCCACGAACAGTTTTTCCACCCGGAGCACCCCGCCGGTAATATTGGCAAGGCCAAGGAACTGCCCGGCGGCGCTGCGCACCCGGTAGCGTCCGTCTGCTGCGGGGTAGCGGCTGGTGGGACAGCCGTTGTACAAGTGCTGCTCCACCCACGGCTCCACCATCAGCAGCGGCAGCGGGGTGAACACGCTTTCCACCGGCAGCATCAGTGCTTCCAGTGCAGCGCTCCCCTGCTCCTTTGCGGCAAGAATTTCCTCCAGCGTGTGGGCATCTGCTTCGGTGTACAGACCGGCAGCGGTGCGGCGCAGAGCGCTCATGGTGCCCTTCTGCCCCATGGCGGCGGCGATATCCTCCAGCAGTGTGCGGATGTAGGTGCCCTTGGAGCAGTGCACCGTCAGCACATACTCGTTTTCTGCCGGACTGCCGCCGTACTCGATGCCGTAGATCTCAATGGGGCGCGCCTTGCGCTCCACGGTCACGCCCTCGCGCGCCAGCTTATACAGCGGCTGTCCGTTGATCTTGACCGCAGAATACATGGGCGGCACCTGCATCTGCGGGCCGATAAACTGCGGCAGCACAGCCAGCAGTTCCTTCTCTCCGGCGGTGACGGGTGCAATCTCCAGCACCGTGCCGGTGCTGTCGCCGGTATCGGTGCGTGCACCCAGGCGCAGGGTGGCGCGGTAAGTCTTGTCGTGGTTCAGCTGCAAGTCCACCGCCTTGCTGGCACCGCCGCAGAACACCGGCAGAACGCCGGTAGCCATGGGGTCCAGCGTACCGCTGTGCCCCAACTTGCGGGTGCCCAGCACGCCGCGCAGCTTTGCCACCACGTCAAAGCTGGTCCAGTCCATTGGCTTGTCTACGATTAGGATGCCCTGCATCATGCTTCCTCCTGCGGTGCGTCCAGCTCGGCTTCCACCTCTGCAAGAATCGCATTCTTGGCGTTTTCAAGGTCGCCCAGCAGCTCACAGCCCGCTGCGCGGGTGTGGCCGCCGCCGCCCAGCCGCCGGGCGATGGCACAGGCGTCCACGCCCTTTGCGGTGCGCACGCTGATGCGGTAGCTGCCGCCGGGCTGCTGGCGCAGGGTCAGACCGACCTTGACTCCCTCGATGCTGATGGGCAGGCCGGTCAACTCTTCCAGATCTGCGGGGTCTACCCCGCTCTGCCGGATCTCGTCCCGTGTCAGGTAGATCAGGGCGCAGCGGCCGTCCAGATAGTACTCCAGATGGTTGCGGGCGATGCGCTCGGCCTCCATGCGGGCACGGGGCTTAGTGTCGAAGAGCAGGGTGTTCAGTTCCTCCACATGACAGCCGGCTTCAATAAGCTTTGCCGCCACCGTGTGGGTGTTGGCTGTGGTGGAGGAGAACTTGAAGCAGCCGGTGTCGGTGGCAATGCCGGTGTACAGACAGTCCGCAATGTGGGGGGTGATGGGCACGCCCATCTCCACGATGACCTGATACAGCAGCTCTGCTGCCGCAGCGGCACCGGCATCCAGAAGGGTGAAATCGGCATAGCCGTTGTTGCCTGCGTGGTGGTCGATGCACAGGTCTACATGGCGTGCAAACTGCGGCACACCGTTATTTTCGCCAAACAGCTGCAAGCCTGCCACGTCCACCGCGATCACGGTGCGGGGCTCGAACTCACCCTTGAACAGCCGTGGGTTCGTAAAGGCGTAGCGGGACGGCACGGTATCGGAGCAGAGCACCGCCGTTGTTTTTTCCAACGCTTTGAGCGCGTAGTACAGGGCGCTGCCGCAGCCGATGGTGTCACCGTCCGGGTTTTTGTGGCACAGAATCAAAATGTTGTCCGCAGTCAGCAGGCGCTGCGCCATCTGCTGCACATTCAGTTGTTCTGTCATCCAATGATCCATCCTTTCCGCAAAGGCAGTCAGTCCTCGGTCTGTTCGGTATCGGCAGGCTGTGCTTCCTCCTCGCCGTTCACGTTCAGGCTGCGCAGCAGCTCGTTGATGTGGGCGGCGTAGGCAGCACCGTCATCCTCCACAAAGATGAAGCGGGGTGCCTTGCGGATGTGCATTTTTTTGCTGACCTCGGTGCGCACATGGCCTGCGGCACGGTTCAGCGCTTCGATTGCGGGCTTGGGGCCGTCCGCACGGCCCATCACGCTTACATACACCTTTGCCACATCCAGATCCGGCGTCACGTCCAAACGGGTGACGGTCAGCAGACCGCCCTCCAGCCGCGGGTCCTTCAGCCGGCCGATGATGGCAATGACCTCGCGCTTCATATCCTGCGCAAGACGGCCCATATTTTTCTGAGACATAGTTTTCTCCAAATTCTGTCGGCAGCTTCCCAAAGCCCTTCCCCGCCCGGGGAAAGGCGGCATCTGTCTGCCAGAACGACGGATGAGGGCGCACGCTCCACACCTGCGAAAGATACGCCCTCATCAGTCTCACTTCGTTCGACAGCTTCCCCCGTCCGGGGGAAGCCTTTTCTGCCGGGAAGCTGTTATATATTCGGTTTTTGCTTAGTCGCGGTACTCTTCCATCTTGAAGGCCTCGTACACGTCGCCTTCCTTGACGTCCGCAAACTTCTCCAGCGTCACGCCGCACTCGTAGCCCTCGGCCACTTCCTTGGCGTCATCCTTGAAGCGCTTCAGGGATGCGATCTCGTCCTCGGCAATGACGATGCCGTCACGCACCACGCGCACCTTGCTGTCGCGGGTGATCTTGCCGCTGGTCACGCGGCAGCCTGCAACGGTGCCCACGTTGGAGATCTTGTACACCTGACGCACCTGCAGCTCGCCCAGAGCAACCTCGCGGAACTTGGGTGCCAGCATACCCTTCATAGCATCGGTGACATCGTTGATGGCGTCGTAGATGACGCGGTACATACGCATTTCCACCTTGGTGGCAGCGGCTTCTTCCTTGGCCACATTGTCCGGGCGGACGTTGAAGCCGATGATGATGGCGTTGGAGGCATCGGCCAGATCGACGTCAGACTTGCTGATAGCGCCGACACCGGCGTGGATGACGCGCACGCGCACCTCGTCGTTGGAGATCTTTTCAAGGCTCTGCTTCACAGCTTCGGCAGAGCCCTGCACGTCGGCCTTGACCACGATGGCCAGCTCCTTCATGTCGTTCTGTGCCATCTGGCTGAACAGGTTATCCAGCGTGACCTTCTGGAAGGAGGAGAACTGCTTCTCCTTGGCGGCAGCAACGCGCTGTTCGGCCAGCTCACGGGCCAGACGCTCGTCCTCAACAGCCTCGAACAGGTCGCCTGCCTCGGGCACGGCGGTCAGGCCGGTGATCTCCACAGGGGTGGAGGGGCCGGCATCGGTCAGCAGCTGACCCTTGTCGCTGCGCATGGTACGCACGCGGCCCACAGCGGTACCGGCAATGATGACGTCGCCGGAGTGCAGGGTGCCGTTCTGCACCAGAATGGTGGCAATGGGGCCCTGGCCCTTGTCCAGACGGGCCTCAACGACCGCACCCTTGGCGCGGCGGTTGGGGTTTGCCTTCAGCTCCATGACCTCAGCTTCCAGAGCAATGCGCTCCAGCAGGTCGTTGATGCCCATGCCGGTCAGGGCAGACACCGGGATGCAGGCCACATCGCCGCCCCAGTCCTCGGTGATGATGCCGTACTTGGTCAGGCCTTCCATCACGCGCTCGGGGTTTGCGGTGGGCTTATCCATCTTGTTCATTGCCACGATGAGCTTGACATTTGCAGCCTTGGCGTGGTTGATGGACTCGATGGTCTGGGGCATGATGCCGTCATCTGCAGCAACCACCAGAACTGCAATATCGGTCATGTTGGCACCGCGGGCACGCATGGAGGTGAATGCCTCGTGGCCCGGGGTATCCAGGAAGGTGATGAGGCTATCGTTGACCTTGACCTGATATGCACCGATGGCCTGCGTAATACCGCCGGCCTCGCCTGCGGTGACGTTGGTCTTGCGGATGGCATCCAGAATACTGGTCTTGCCGTGGTCAACGTGACCCATGACACAGACCACCGGGGGACGCTCCACCAGATCCTCCTGTGCATCCTCTTCCTGCGTGAACAGGCGCTCCTCGATGGTGACGTGCACCTCGTGCTCGACCTTTGCGTGGAACTCCTCTGCCAGCAGAGCTGCGGTGTCGAAATCGATCACATCGTTGATGGCGTGCATCTCGCCCATCTGCATAAACTTGGCAATGACCTTACCGGCCTGCTGCTTCAGGCGGGCAGCCAGCTCGCCCACGGTGATCTCATCGGGGATCAGCACCTTCAGCTGAGCGTTGCGTGCCTTTTCCAGCTGGATGCGCTGCAGACGCTCGAACTCGGTCTCGCGCTTGCCCTTCTGGAACTGCTGGCGCTGGCGCTGACCGCGCTGGGTGAACTTCTGCTTGTTGCCCTGCGGGGTGGGCTTGCGGCGGTTCTCGGTGTTCTTGGTAGAGGCCAGATCATCGTAACGGGCATCGAAGCGATCCACGTTCATATCCACAGTGCGGGTATCCACAGTGACCTGATTGTCCTCGCGGCGGACAGAGACTGCCTGTGCGGGGGCAGCGGTGGCCTTTGCGCCGGTCTCGCGTGCCAGCTCGCTGAAGGAAACGGTCTTTTCCTCGCGCTTCTTGTGCTGCTCGGGCTTCTTGTCGCCGTGCTTGCCGTTATTGTTATTATTATTGTTGTTTGCCTTGGGCTGCTCGGCCTTTGCGGCGGGCTGCTGGGGCTTTTTATCGGCCTTGGGAGTCTCGGGCTTCTTTTCAGCCTTCTGCTCAGCCTTCTTCTCGGCCTTGGGCTCCTCCTTGGGAGCCTTGGTGCTGTTCAGAAACTCGTCCAGATTCGCCACGCTGTTGTCCTTGCTGAACTTCTCCAGCAGGTAGTTCAGCTCGTTTTCCTCCAGATTGGAGCTGTTCTTCTTGCCGGTGCTGCCCATAGCAGCCAGCTCGTCCAGCACCTTCTTTGCAGAAAGGTTCAGATCCTTTGCAAAGTCACTCACTTTATATTTTACGATCATTCGCTCATATCCTCCTCATTTTTGATTGCTCCGCAGTCCGACAGGCGGTCGAAGCAGAGCTTTGCGAGGTTGCGGTCGGTCACCGCGTAAACAGCCACGGGCTTGTGGCTGATATCGGCAAGCTTATCCTGCGTCAGCGGCATGGTGAACACGTCCACCAAGTCCCCCACGGCGTAGTTCAAACGCTGCAGGGTCTTGGGGCTGATGTCCGATGCGGTCATCACCAGCCATGCCTTGCTTTTTACGCAGGCCTCCTCCACGGCGTCAAAGCCCATGGTCAGCGCACCGGCCTTGCGGCACAGGCTCACGGCCTGATACAGCGCCTCCTCCGGGGGCAGCTTGGGTTTTGCGGGGGCGTTATTCTTTTTTGCCATCGGCTGCTGCCTCCTTTGCGGCTGCGGCCAGCTGTACAGCCAGCGCGTCGTATACCTCGGCGGGGACCGGCTGCTCAAAGCAGCGCTCCAGCGCCTTTTTCTTCTTTGCCTTGGTCAGGCAGTCCGGGTCAGGGCAGAGATATGCGCCGCGCCCCGGCTTTTTGCCTACCAGATCAATGCTGATCTCCCCGCTGGGTGCGCGCACCACGCGCACCAGCTCCTTTTTGGGGCGGCTGGTCATGCAGCCGATGCACTGGCGGGCAGGGATCTTTTTTTGTGCCATCCGGTTTCCCTCCTTCGGCAGATGGTGCCGGGCTTATTCAGCGTCTGCTGCGTCCTTCTTGGGCTCTTCGTCCTCGCCGTAGTAGCCGCTCTCGGGACGGATATCAATGTTGTAGCCGGTCAGGCGGGCGCACAGGCGGGCGTTCTGACCCTTGTTGCCAATGGCCAGACTCAGCTGCTGGTCGGGCACGGTGACACGGCAGGAGCGGGTCTCGCCGGGCAGCAGCTCCACCTTGACCACCTTGGCGGGACTCAGGGCTGCGGAGATGAACTCAGAGATATCCTCGCTCCACTTGACGATATCGATCTTCTCACCGCCCAGCTTTTCCACAACAGCAGCCACACGGGCACCGTGCTCGCCGATGCAGGCAGAAACAGGGTTGACGTTGGGGTCCTTGGACCAGACAGCCATCTTGGTGCGGGCACCGGCTTCGCGGCTGATGGCCTTTACCTCCACAGTGCCGTCAAAGATCTCGGGCACTTCCAGCTCAAACAGGCGCTTGACAAGGCCAGGATGGGTGCGGCTGATCATCACGCGGGGACCGCGCTCGGTGCTGACCACATCCACGATGTAGACCTGCAGGGTCTCGCCCTCGGTATACACCTCGCCGGGCACCTGCTCGTTGCGGGGCAGAACAGCCTCGCCGCCCTTGCCCAGATCCAGCGCAACGATGCCCTTCTCGGTATCCACGCGGGTAACGGTAGCCTGCACGATATCATGTGCGCGGGACTGGATCTCGCTGAGCTGCTGGTTGCGCTCGGCTTCGCGGATGCCCTGACGGATGACGTGCTTTGCGGTCTGGGCGGCAATGCGGCCAAAATCGCGGGTCTTGAGCGGGGTGATGATGCGGTCGCCGACCTCATAGCTGCTGCGGATCTTGCGTGCTTCGGTCACACCGATCTCGGCGTGCTCGTCGTACCAGTCCTCGTCTGCCACGATGTCCTGGATCAGTGCCACGTCAAAGCGGCCGGTGTCGGGGTCGATGTCCACCCGGATGTGATCCTCCTCGACCTCATAGTTCTTCTTGACGGCAATGATGATAGCCGCCTTGATCTTTTCGATCAGGTACTCTGCGGTGATGCCGCGCTCATGCTCCAGCATGGAGAGCGCTTCAAAAAAGTCCTTATTCTCTGCTGTCATTTTTCGGGTTCCTCCTATATATTTTGTTCTCGTTTCTCTCTCAGAGACGGTTATTTTCAGTTGAACAGATCCTCGTCGTCGCACAGCTGCACGCCGGAGACTGCATTCACCTCAAAGGTCACAGGGCCGTTTTCGGTCTCCAGCGTCACGGTGCTGCCCTCGCGGCCGGTCAGGATGCCGGACAGTTCCCGCACGCCGTCGGCGTTGGGGCGGATGAGCTTTGCCCGCACCTTCTGGCCCTTCAGCACCTCGTAGTGCTCCGGGCGGGTCAGCTTGCGGCCAAGGCCGGGGCTGCCCACTTCCAGATAATAGCTCTGGTCGATGGGGTCCGCTTCGTCCAGAATGGGATCCAGTGCGTGGGACACCTCAGCACAGGTGTCGGTATCCATGGTGCCGTCCCGGTCGATGAGGATGCGAAGATACCAGTCCGGCCCTTCCTTCTCAAAAACCACATCCCACAGGCGCAGACCCATGCCTTCCACCGTGGGACGGACAAGCGCTTCCACTCTCTGCGCGGTGTTGCCGCCAGACTGCTTCGCCATAAAAAACCTCCAAACAAACAAGAAACGCGGACCTTGCGGCCCACGTTTCAGGTTAAACTATATCGTACTACTAGAATATAGCATACTCTTGCGATTTATGCAAGCATTTTCGCAATTTTTTTGCAGTTGCGCGCCCTTTGGGGCTTTTTACAGCACCCAGACGCCGTTTTCAAACAGCTGTACAGTGCGGCCATCGCGGCATTTGCCGGTGATGCAGCTGTCCTCTGCGCCCACCATCACATCCTCGTGCAGGGAGGAGTGGTTCATGCCGCGGGCTGCCAGCTCTTCCTTGGAAAGGCCGGTGCCGCCCACGGTGGTGCCGGGGTAGCTGTCGCCAAAGGCGATGTGGCAGGCGGCGTTCTCGTCAAACAGGGTGTTGTAGAACAGCTTGCCGCTGCGGTTGATGGGGCTGGAGGCAGGCACCAGTGCCACCTCGCCAATGTGGCGTGCTCCCTCGTCGGTGTCCAGCAGCTGACCCAGCAGATCTGCGCCCTCGTCCGCGCCGTGCTCCACTACCTTGCCGTCCTTGAAGGTGACATGGAAGTTTTTGATCAGCTGTCCGTTAAAGACGTAGGGCTTTGTGCCGTAAACGATGCCGTCCACCTTATCCTTATGGGGTGCGGTGAACACCTCCTCGGTGGGGATGTTGGGCAGGAAGGGCACACCCTTCTCGTTTTTGCTGCCGGCGCTCTCCCACACGGCCTGCTCCGCCAGACCCACAGTCAGGTCGGTGCCGTTGGCGCTTTCAAAATGCACGCTTTCCAGATCAAGGGCGTTCATCTTTGCGCCCAGCTCGTTCAGGCGGTCCAGATGCTTCTGCCACTCCCCTACCGGGTCGCCGCCGGTCACACGGCAGGTGTCAAAAATGAGCTTCCACTGTGCTTCAATGGCGGCGGCAGTGTCCAGCTCCGGGAACATCTTCTTTGCCCACGGCTCTGCGGGCAGAGCAGCGATGGACCACTGCACCCGGTCGTTCATGGTGTACTCCCGCCACGGCTGCATAAAGCTGCGGTTCGCGCTGTTCACACGGCTGATCTTAGCGCCGTCCAGCCCGGCAAACAGTTCCGGGTCGTCCGCAATAAGATGCAGCACGCACACGCCGCCCTCGCTCTCGGCGTAGTCCAGATAGCGGCGCAGCTGCCAGCCCTTGTGGTCGGTCAGTGCGTCCTCGCTGCCCAGCTCCATGCGGATGCGGGTAACGGCGTCATCCTGCCAGTTCACCTGCACGTCCCGCGCACCGGCTTCGTAGGCGCTGCGCACGCACAGCCGTGCCAGCGGGGCACCCTCCAGCGGGCAGTTGATGATAAGGGTCTGTCCCGGCTGCGGGTTCACACCCACCCGGACGATAAAATCCGCATACTTTTGCAGTAATTCGTTAAAGTTTTCCACGTTAGAACCTCCTGTGGTGCATAGCCACCGTTGTTTTTCTCTCAGTATACCGCGTTCCGGCGTTTCTGTCCACTGCGGGCAGAGCTGCCGCTCACCCTTCCGAGGCAAAAAAGGCGCGGGTCAGCTGCACCACCGTGCCGGAAAGCAGCAGCAGCGCAATCAGGTTGGGGATGCTCATCAGGCCGTTGAAGGTATCGGCGATGCTCCACAGCAGGCCAAGGTCCATGGTAGCACCCAGAATGGCCACCAGAGAATACACCACAAAGAAGGGGCGCGCCACTTTGTTGCTCTTGCACAGGAACACCAGAAAGCGGGAGCCGTACAGACCCCAGCCGATGATGGTGGAAAAGGCAAAGCAGCACAGCGCCACGGCAGTAAAGATAGACGCCCAGCCGCCGTAGGTGGTGGTAAAGCCGGAGATGGTCAGCTCTGCACCGGCCGCTGCGCCGTAGCTGACCGAGGTGCCGCTGCACAGGATGACCAGCGCGGTCAGGGTGCAGATGACGATGGTATCGGCAAACACCTCAAAAATACCGAACATGCCCTGCTTGACCGGCTTTTTGGTATCGGCGCAGGCATGGGCGATAGAACCGGTGCCAAGACCGGCCTCGTTGGAAAAGATGCCGCGGGAGACGCCCTTTTGCATACTGACGAACAGACTGCCGATGGTGCCGCCGGTAAAGGCAGCGGGGTTGAACGCACCCGCCACGATGGATTCCAGCACATAGGGCAGACGGGAAAAGTTGAGCACCACCACGCCCACCGACAGCACAATGTAGAACAGTGCCATAAAGGGCACCAGCTTCTCGCTCACGCTGCCAATACGCTTGATGCCGCCCAGCAGCACCAGCGCCACCAGCACCGCCACAAGGATGCCCACGATAAGGTTGAGGGTGGGCAGAAAGCCATTGCCCACAAGCCCGTATTCCAGCAGGGCGGTATCCACTGCCGCCACGATGGTGTTCACCTGCGTTGCGTTGCCGGTGCCGAACACGGTCAGCACGCCGAACAGTGCGTACAGCACGGCCAGAAACTGCCAGCGGCGGCCAAGGCCGTTTTTAATATAGTACATCGGGCCGCCCACCCACTCGCCGGTATCGCTGCGCTCCCGGAAATGCACAGCCAGCGTCACCTCGGCAAACTTGGTGCACATCCCCAGCAGCGCAGAGCACCACATCCAGAACACGGCACCCGGGCCGCCGATGGCGATAGCGCCCGCCACACCGGCAATGTTGCCGGTGCCCACCGTGCCCGCCAGCGCGGTGCACACCGCCTGAAAAGGGGTCATGGCACCATCCGAAGCGTCCCGCTTGCGGAACATCCGGCCCACGGTGGTGCGGATGGCGTAGGGGAATTTGCGGATCTGCAAAAAGCCCGTGCGGACACTGAGCAGCAATCCCACGCCAATGATGCACACCATGGCGGGGATGCCCCAGATAAAGCTGTTCACCGCCTGATTGACGGCGGCAATGGTCTCGATCATATACTTCCACATCCTCTGTAATATCTTGCGCACTGACAGTTTTTGTCAAAACACGAAGAATATTTTACCGTACTTTTCCCGTAGTGTCAATGAAAAATAGGGACGTTATGAAACGCCCCTATCAGAAATTCTTATTTTTTATGTGTGACCGCCCTGCGGTAAACGATGCCGGAGACCACCGCTGCCAGCACCTCGGTAAGCCAGAAGGCGTGCCATACGCCGTCTGCGCCCAGCCAGTTACACAGCAGTGCAGCCAGCGGCATGATGAAAATAACATACCGGCACAGCGCGATGACCAGCGATTCTGCGCCCTTGCCCAGACCCTCCAGTGCACCGGAAGCGGTGGTGGAGACCGCCGAGATAACAAAGCCGATGCTGATGATGCGCAAGGCAGTCTGCCCGGCGGCGATGGTTTCGGGGTTCTGGGTGAACAGCTCCATCAGCTGCCCGGAAGCAAACTGACAGATCACCGTGCCCGCCGCCATGATGGCTGCGCTCATGAGCAGGGTCAGCTGGAACAGCTTTTTCACCCGGGCGTGCTCCCGCGCGCCGTAATTGTAGCCGATGAGGGGGCGCATTCCCTGCACGAAGCCGTTGGCGGGCAGGTACAAAAAGGTCTGCAATTTATAGTAGATGCCCAGCACCACCACATAACTCTGAGAGAAAGCTGCCAGCAGCCCGTTGAGGAAGGTGACCAGCAGCGAGGGCAGCGCCAGATTGAGGATGGCCGGAATGCCGATGGCGTACAGTCTGCCGTCCAGTGCTGCGTCCGGGTGCAGGCAGCGGCGGCGCAGCCGCACCGGCAGCTCGGTGCGCAGATAGACCACAAGGTAAACTACCACGCTGAGCGCCTGACCGATGCCGGTGGCCAGTGCCGCGCCCGCAATGCCCATGGCAGGCACCGGCCCAAGGCCGAAAATGAGCACAGGGTCCAGTAAAATATTGCACACGCAGCCGGTGATCAAGGCGACCATGGACACCTTCATGCGGCCCACTGCCTGAAAGATCTTTTCAAAGGCCAGCGAGACCATGTTCACGACCAAAAACAGGAACACGATGGTGGAGTAGGTGATACCGGCGGCGATCAGCGCCTCGTCCTGCGTAAAGCGGCGCAGAAAGCCGGGCATGATGGCGATGCTGACCGCCATCATCACCACGCCGTGCACAAGGCTGAGCACAAAGCCGTGGGTGGCGGCCGTCTCGGCCTTTTCGCGGTCGCCCGCGCCCAGATACAGCGCGATCATGGCGTTGATGCCGATACCAAAGCCGATGGCAATGGCGTTGGAAAAGTTCTGGATGGGGAACACCAGACTTAACGCGGTCATGGCGTCCTCGCTGATGCGCGCCACAAACAGGCTGTCCACGATGTTGTAGAGACTGTTCACCAGCATGGAGATCACGTTAGGCAGCGCCATCGAGAGCAGCAGCGGCAGCACCGGCTTCTCCTTCATAAAAGTTTCGTTCATAAAAATTTCACCTGCTATCTGTAAAAAGCAAAAATGTGGCGGGCACAGCATCGGCTTGCAGCCGGTTTCCGGCGCACAAAAAAGCCACACAATGACCCTTGGAAGGTCATTGTGTGGCGAAAAGTAGCAATTCTGCTGTAAAAATCCACACGGTTTTTATGATCGCGGCAGCTGTCCGCGATATGCACCCTGCGCATTTGCGGGCTGCAACCTTAGCAGAATACCACATCCTCAGCGGCGTGTCAAGGGGTTTTGGTACAAAAGTATGACTTTTGTAATTACTTGACCATTTTTACAGCAGGCGCTACAATAAGGCAAACCGGCTCTGAGGGAGGACACTGTATATGAAATGGATGATCGCATCAGACCTGCACGGCTCCTATTATTATGCGCAGCAGCTGCAGCAGGCCTTTGAACGGGAGCAGGCCGACCGCCTGCTGTTTCTGGGAGACCTGCTCTACCACGGCCCCCGCAACGACCTGCCCCGGGATTACGCCCCCAAAAAGGTGATTCCGCTGCTGAACAGCCTTGCGCCCAAGCTGCTGTGTGTGCGCGGCAACTGCGATGCCGATGTAGACCAGATGGTGCTCAATTTCCCGGTGCTGGCGGATTACGCCGTGCTGCCGGTGGGGCAGCGGCTGGTCTACGTCACCCACGGCCATGTGTTCAACCTGAATCATCTGCCGCCCCTTGCCCCGGGGGACATTCTGCTCCACGGTCACACCCATGTGCCCGCATGGACAGACTTCGGGCAGGGGAACCTTTACTTAAACCCCGGCTCCGTGAGCATTCCCAAGGAAAACACCGCCCACAGCTACATGACCTTGGAGGGAAGCACCGCCTGTTGGAAGACCATGGAGGGCGCGTGCTACCACCAGCTGCAGTTGTGATAATGTTGTGATATTCCAGTTTTTCCCGGCAAAAGCTGGAAAAAGCCCTTGACGAACTGCCCGAAATGCTGTAAACTAAGTACAACCTTTAAAAATAGAGGGAGCTGTAAGCTTTGTACTGAACGCAGGCGGTGCAAAGTGTAGCAGTAAACCCCATAAGGCATCATAAAAAGACACCGGAGGCTTTGCATCGGCTTCCGGTGTTTTTTTATGCGCCGCCGGGCTATCTTTTGCTGCGCGGTCATGCTACAATAGAAAGAAAACGCGAATTGCAGGAGGAATTATGGATTTTTACGGAACCATCGGCCCCGCCTGTGCCGATGCAGTGCTTTTGCAGCAGATGGTGGAAGCCGGCATGACCGGCATCCGCATGAATCTTTCTCACGGCCCGCTGGCAGCGCACAAGGACTGGCTGGCGCTGCTGCGCAAAGCCGGGGTCAAAAAGCTGCTCGTTGATCTGCAGGGGCCGGAATTGCGCATTGGACGTCTGCCGCAGCCGCTATCCCTGACCGCCGGGCAGACCGTGCGTCTGGGCGCGCAGGGCATCCCCTGCCCTGCCGCGCTGGTGCACAGCGTGCAGCCCGGGCAGGAGCTGCTGCTGGATGACGGCAAGCTGCTGGCGCGGGTGGACGCCGTGGAGCCGGAAGCGCTCGTGTGCACCGTAGTGCGGGGCGGCGTGCTGCAAAGCCGCAAAAGTCTGGCCGTACCGGGAGCAGATATCCAGATGCCCACCCTGACCGCCGAGGACAAGGAAAACCTTGCCATCGCCGCCGGTTGCGGTGTTACCGGGGTCATGCTGCCCTTTGTGCGCGGCGCGGCGGATATCTGCAATCTGCGGCAGGCGCTGGCAGAAGCCGGTGCGCCGCAGCTGAAAATTCTTGCCAAAATTGAAAACCTTGCGGGCGTGCAGGCGCTGCCGGAGTTTTTGCCGCTGGTGGACGAGGTAGTCATTGCCCGGGGCGACCTTGGCAACGCGATGCCCCTGTGGGAGCTGCCCCGCTGCCAGAAGCAGCTTTCTGCCGCCTGCCGGGCAGCCGGAGTACCCTTTATGGTGGTGACCCAGATGCTGGACAGTATGCACACCCGGGCTGTACCCACCCGCGCCGAGGTGAGCGACATCTACAACGCCGTACTGGACGGCGCATCCAGCCTGATGCTCACCGGCGAGACCGCCGCCGGGCAGTACCCGGTGCAGGCCATGGAGTATCTGGTGCGCACCGCCCGCACGGCGATGTGACAGGGGCTGATTCAGAATGCCCGCCGCTGCGCTCTGGGCATTTTTAGCGGAAAGACTATTTATATTTGCCAATCGGGAAAATCTGCGGATTTTCCCGATTGGCCTTTTCACGGGAGGGTCATAGCGGGAAAAAGCATCTATAACAATCATTATAGACTTTCCAAAATGCAAAAATAAATCTTGAAGCTGCCACTTCCGGTCACGACCCCTTTCCGTGAAAAAGGGATTCCGAAAAGTCCGCAGACTTTTCGGAATCCAAAATAAAAATAATTTTTCCTCTGACGATGCCCAAAGCGCAAGCGGCGGGCATTCCCAATCGTCCCACCCGGAAGATATTTTTCCGCAAAAAACGGCAAAGGGATAGCATCTTTTTTCTGCTTCCTGTATAATACAGGTAAAATCAACTGAAGTCAGAAAGGTTTATCGTTTATGGGTATCGTAGTCATCGGAGCTGTTTTTGTGGATATCAAGGGCTATCCCCTTTCCACCTATATCCCCGGCGGGCGCAACGCCGGACGCATCGAGCAGGTACACGGCGGCGTGAGCCGCAACGTGGTGGAGGATATTGCCAACGTGGAGCTGCGCCCCACCTTTGTGGGTCTGGTGGACGACACCGGCATGGGACAGGACGTCATCGACAAGCTGGCAAAGCACAAGGTGAACACCCGCTTTATCCAGAAAAAGCCGGACGGTATGGGCACATGGCTGGCCATCTTTGACAACGATGGTGATGTGCACGCCGCCATCTCCAAGCGGCCGGACACCACCCCGCTGACCGGTCTGCTGCAGGAGCAGGGCGATGCCATTTTTGCAGACTGCGACTCCATTGCATTGGAGCTGGATCTGGAAAAAGAAACGGTGAAGCAGACCCTGCGCTACGCCAAAAAGTACGGCAAAAAGGTGTTTGCCGTGGTCTCCAACATGAGCATCGCCATGGAGCGGCGGGATTTTTTGCAGCAGATCGATTGTTTCGTCTGCAACCAGCAGGAGGCCGGGCTGCTGTTCTCGGATGATTACGACCACCTCTCCCCGGAAGAGATGTGCCGGGTGCTCACGGGCAACGTGCGCAGCGCCAACATTCCCAGCATGGTGGTGACCATGGGCGGACAGGGCGCGGTATACGCCTGTGCAGACGGCAGCTGCGGCATCGTGCCCGCCAAAAAGGTGGATGTCATGGACACCACCGGCGCGGGGGACGCCTTCTTTGCAGGCACGGTCATCGGCCTGACCTACGGCAAAACGCTGGCAGAGTCCTGCGAGATCGGCAGCCGTCTGGCCGCCTCGGTCATCTGCATCACCGAGAACGTCTGTCCCCGCTTCCGCCCGCAGGAGTTCGGGCTGGATGTACCGGTGGTGGACTGACGATTTAAAGCGAAAAAACATTTATAGTTTACCAACCGGGAAAATCTGCGGATTTTCCCGATTGACCTTTTCACAGGAGGGGCGTAGAGGGAAACGGCATCTGTCTATTGGATTTTTGCGCAAAACCGCATTTTCCCCCTTGACAGAAGCGGCAGTTTCTGGTATCAATAAAAATGATAAAGGGGAGTAAAGGGCAGTCTGCCGGTCAAGGCGTTTTCACCGGCAGGCCGTTGCATGGCAGCGTCATCACGGCAGCAATGCCCGATGTCATGTGTTCGCTTGAGACTTTTGTCACAGATCTTACGCTGTGGCAAGGGTCTCTTTTTTCTTGCCGCAGCATCAGAACAAAAGGAGGCAGAAAAACAATATGAATTTCTGGAACACATTCGCCGCGCTCTTTTCAAACTTCGGGGCGCTGACATGGCAGATGGTGGTCATGTGGGGCATCGGTGCCCTGCTCATCTACCTTGCCATCGTCAAAAAGATGGAGCCCAGTCTGCTGCTGCCCATGGGGTTCGGTGCCATTCTGGTCAATCTTCCCACATCCGGTGCCATCACGCAGGGCGACACTGTTGGCCCCATCTCTGCCCTGTTTGAGGCAGGGATGTCCAACGAGCTGTTCCCGCTGCTGCTGTTCATCGGCATCGGTGCCATGATCGATTTTGGCCCGCTGCTGGAAAAGCCGTGGCTCATGCTGTTTGGCGCAGCGGCACAGTTCGGCATCTTTTTCACCCTGTTTCTGGCCGGGTTCTTCTTTGATATGAAGGATGCCGCATCCATTGCGGTCATCGGCGCAGCGGACGGCCCCACCGCCATTTTTGTGGCAAACACCCTGAAATCCCAGTATCTGGGTGCTATTATGGTGGCAGCTTACAGCTACATGGCACTGGTGCCCATCGTGCAGCCGCCGGTCATCCGTCTGCTGACCACCCAGAAGGAGCGCCGCATCCGTATGCCCTACGAAAAAGGCAACGTCACCCAGCTGACCAAGATCCTGTTCCCCGTTGTGGTCACAGTGGTCGCCGGTCTGGTAGCCCCGGCCAGCGTGGCGCTGGTGGGCTTTTTGATGTTCGGCAACCTGCTGCGGGAATGCGGAGTGCTGAACTCCCTGAGCGAGACCGCCCAGAACGTACTGGCAAACCTCATCACCTTGCTGCTGGGTCTGACCGTTGCCGGGCAGATGACCGCCGACAAGTTCGTCCGGCCGGACACTTTGCTCATCATGGCGCTGGGTCTTGTAGCCTTTATCTTTGATACCGCTGGCGGCGTGCTGTTCGCCAAGCTGCTGAACCTCTTCCTGCCCGAGGGCAAAAAGCTGAACCCCATGATCGGCGCAGCAGGCATCTCGGCCTTCCCCATGAGCGGGCGTGTGGTCAACAAGATGGGTCTGGCCGAGGACAGCCAGAATTTCCTGCTGATGTACTCCATCAGCGTCAACGTTTCCGGACAGATCGCATCCGTCCTTGCCGGCGGACTGATCCTTTCCCTGATGGCTTAACGGAGGTGCCTTTATGCTTCATCTTTCTTCCTGGATGACCACCCTGCCCATGATGCTCATCGGCATGACCGGTATCCTGCTGGTCATCGGTTTTCTCGTGCTGGTCGTGATGGCGCTGAACTGTCTCACCCGCCGCAAATAAAGAGTCATAAATGCAAAAAGGACTGCCGTGCAGCGCACGGCAGTCCTTTTTATATCAATTTACTTGCTGATAGAAAGCGTGCCGAAAGCAGTCTCTACAAAGTGGCTGCTGTACAGCTCCTGCATCAGCTTGATGAGCGAAAGGGTATCCTCTGCACCGGCGGTCTCGTAGCAGGAGTGCATCGCCAGCTGGGGCAGGCCGATGTCCACACAATTCATGGACACCTGTGCCATCGCCAGATTGCCCAGCGTGCTGCCGCCTACCTTATCGGAACGGTTTGCAAAGTATTGCAGCGGCACACCGGCGCGGGCAGCCAGCTCCCGGGCGGCTGCAACGCTCATGCCGTCGCTGGTGTACTTCTGACCGGCGTGGGTCTTGATGACCACACCCTTGTTCATGTAGGTGCAGTTGTTCACATCGGTGTGCTCCGGGTGGTTGGGGTGCACGGCGTGGGCGTTGTCGGCGCTGACCATAAAGCTGGAAGCCACCGCGCGGTGGAAGTCCTCGTCGCTGCCGCCAAGGCTCTGGGCAATGCGGTGCAGCACATCGTACAGGAAGGTGGAAGCTGCGCCCTGCTTGGTGCCGGAGCCGACTTCCTCGTTATCAAAGAAGGCCGCCACGCCGATGGAGCGGGCGTTCTTGGCAGTCAGCAGACCTTTCAGGATGCCGTAGACGCACTGCTGATCGTCCAGACGGCCGCAGGAGATGAACTCCTCGTTGCAGCCCCAGACGGTGGCCTTTTCCCGCACATAGAGGAACAGGTCGCTGCCAAGGATCTGCTCCTCAGACACCTGAAGCTCCTCTGCGATCAGCTTTTTCAGCGCGCCCTCCTCGCAGGCGCCGCCCAGCACAGGCAGCATATCCACCTGCTTGTTGAAGGAAGCCTTATCGTTGACCTCGCGGTTCATGTGGATGGCAACGCTGGGGATCATCAGCAGGTCGCGGTCCAGCGCCACCAGACGGGAAACGATGGTGCCGTTCTCCTGCACCAATACACGGCCCGCCACAGACAGCGGACGATCCATCCATGTGGCGCAGATCATGCCGCCGTAGCCCTCGGTGTTCAGTTTGGTGTAATTCTGCCCCATGTGGATCTCGGCGTTCTCCTTGATGCGGAAGCAGGGAGAATCGGTGTGGGCAGCAGCAACGTTGAAGCTGTAATTTTCCAGCTGGTCGCCCATGCGGAAGGCGATGATGCTGGAACCGTTGCGGCAGACAAAGTAGTCCTTGCCGGGCTCCAGCGCCCACTTGCGGCTTTCCAGCAGCTCGGCAAAGCCTGCCTTCAGCAGGATATCCCGCACAGCGGCGGTGGTGTGGTATGCGGTGGGGTTGCCGTCGATGAAGGACAGCATTTCACGGACTTCGGATGCGATCATAAAAATAAACCTCCTTGGGTGTATCTGAAAAGAGCCGGTCAGTGCTGACCGGCCCTTTTTATCGCAAGTCAAGAAATTAGTGCAACATTCAAACAGCATATTTGCGATATGCAATTCAACGCTGTTGCCGTTGCATTAAAAAGTTGAATTGCTATAAGCATATTCAGGTTACTTTTTAGCAGCAGTCTGCTCGCGCTTTGCAAGGGCGGGCAGAATGAATCCCAGCACGGTCAGCACCACGGGGGTGATAACGTTCAGTGCAAAGGTGAAGGGGTCCTTATCATACATACCCAGCACGCAGCACACGGCGGTAACGGCAAAGCACCAGCCGCCGAAGAACTTGGCCACGGCCTGATTTTTGACAAAGCGGTACTCGGCGGGGATGGTATCGTAGGCATTGCGCAGGGCGATGTAGGCGGCAAACACCCACAGGTAGCGCATGGGCATACACACAGAGTTCAGCTTGGTCAGCTGGCGCAGAACGGCGGCAGCACCGGGCACGAAGGACTGTGCCAGAATGATGGAGCCGGACAGCACAGCCACCATCTTGATGCCGTTGCTGTGCACGCCGTGGGCGTTGACCTTGTGCAGAGCCTGCGGGATGAACTGCTTGGTGTGCTCGTTATCCAGCAGCATACGCAGCGGTGCATCGATGCTCAAAATCAGCACGGCGAGCTGGCTGATGACGTTGCACAGGGCATAGATGATCATGAACAGATCGCCCACATGGTAGTACTGACCCAGCTTCTGGAAAGCCCAGTAGGAGCTGTTTGCAACATAGGCGTTGAAGCTTTCGGCGCTGGCGTTGATGATGGCGGGGTCGAACATACGGCTCATGGCCAGCGTGCCCAGAATGGCGCAGGCGACCACCATGACAGCCAGCGCGATCATGCCGCGGGGGAAACCCTTGCTGGGGTTCTCGACCTTATTGACGTAGGGAGAGATCTTCTCGCAGCCGCCCACAGCGAACACCAGAATGGACAGAGAAGTAAAGTAGGTGACGTTGAAGTTGGGGATCATACTGCTGAAGCTCAGGTTTGCGTGGACGTACTCTGCCGTGGGGTTAATTGCCGGGGCAGCGAACATCATCACGATGTACAGCAGGGACATGACGAAGGTGCAGGTGCCTGCGGCGGTGAGCAGCTTTTTCAGGGGGTTCAGACCCAAGCTTGCAATGTAGCAGCCCAGCAGCAGGATGCAGAAGGTAGCCAGCTGGATGTAGCGGGTGGGGAAGGAGTCGTAGGTCTCTGCATTGCGGAAAACCGCCCAGCTCAGCGCCTTCAAAAAGCCGCTGCCCTTGCTGGCGATGTAGGTGATGTGGCAGGCCCAGTAGGTCCAGCCGGCGTAGTAGGCCAGCTTGGCGTTGGTGGTCTGGTGCAGCCAGGAGCTGACACCGCCGCCCTCATTCTTAAAGGCAGAGCCCAGCTCGCCCACCATCAGCGCATAGGGGATAAAGTAAAGGGCAAACATGAAGATCCAGCTGAAGATGACCTGCGGACCGTTAAAGTACACAAAGCCGTTGGTAATGTTGCCGAAGCCCCAGACCGTAGAAAAGGCCATGAAGGCAAGGGTAAGCCACGAGATCTTTGTGGCTTTTTCTTTGTTAGACATACGGATAATTCCTCTCTTTCTTCTCCACACAGGGCGGAAGTTCCTGTAAGAAGGCCGATGTTCCGCATACATTTCACAATTTTTACCAAAAATACAGCAGTAATCGACCAATCACTTTGACAGTATAGCATAATTGCAGATTGTAGACAATCTGCAATTTCCATAAAATGATTGGTCAAAATTTAGACGGTCAGCCAAATTCCCCTTATTTTGCCGTGCCGTCTGCTGCCTGTGCGGCGCTGTTCGCGCTGCGCATCCGCTCCATAGGCTCCATGTAGTGGGCATAGACGGCGCGGCAGGCAGCCTCGGTGTCGCCGCTTGCCAGTACCTCGTACAGCTTGGTGTGGATGCCGTTCTGCCGCTGTGCCAGAACCTCGTGGTTAGAGCCGCTGTTCGCCCCAACGAGCAGGTTGCCGTAGTTCAGGTCGTCCCAGAATTTCAGCAGCCTTGGCAGCCCTGCCCGCTGCACGATGACCGCATGGAAGCGGTTATCGTTCTCCACGATCTGCGAAAGATCCCCCTGCCGGACATTGCGCATCTCCTCCAGTATCCCGCGCAGGGTGCGCAGATCCTCCTCCTGGAATTTGCAGTCAAAATAGCGCAGCGCCGTCATTTCCAGATTTGCCCGCAGCAGATAGATCTCGTAGGCGTCCTCCGGTTTCACCCGGCGCACAGAGCACCCCACATTGCGCGAATACTCGACCATGCCCTCCTGTTCCAACTGCCGCAGCGCTTCCCGGATGGGTGCCCGGCTGGAGCCGAACTCCTCGGCCAGCCGCTGCTCTGCCAGCTTTGTGCCCGGCTGCAGCTCCCCGGTAAGGATCTTGCTTCTGATGGCGGAGGTGATACTTTCCCGTAAAGTCTGAAAGGCAAATTCGCCCATGACTTTTATCCCCCTTTTTTACTTCTATACGTTCTTTTTTTGCCGCACGCAGTCCGCAGCTGCTGCCAGTGCAGCGGCGGGCTTGTAAGGCGTGTGCTCTATAAAGGATACCACGAAACAGTGGAAAAATAAAGTTTTTCAAGGAAAACGGGCGTCCCCCTCTCCGTCAGCAGAAGCCTGCGCACAAAAAATGCCCCCGGAGGGCTTGTTGCAGCTCTCCGGGGGCATCCTATGTACGTTATGCCTTGGCGCACACGGCCGGCATTTACTCGATCTCGATCAGGTTCGGGTTCTCAGGCAGAGCCTTCGTCTGCTGAGGAGCGGGCAGCTGGATGTGCAGAACACCATCCTCGAACTTTGCGTGGATGTCCTCCTTCTTCACTTCGCCCACATAGAAGCTGCGGGCGCAGCTGCCGGAGAAGGTCTCGCGCCGCACGTAGCGACCCTTGTTGTCTTTTTCGTCATTGCTGTGGCTGCGCACGGCCTGAATGGTCAGGTAGCCATCGCTCAGATCCATCTGAACGTCTTCCTTCTTGCAGCCCGGCAGATCAACGTCCACTTCGTAGCCGTTGTCCGTCTGCTTGACATCGGTCTTCATCATGTTTGCACCGCGCTTACCAAAGGTGTCGCGGGCTTCGCGGTTCATCGCACGCTCCAGCGCACCCTCGTTCCAGAACGGATCAAAGAGATCATCGAACAGGTTCTCATGAAAAACAGTCGGCATAAACATAAAACATACCTCCAATCCCGGCGTTCGGGTCGGGTATAAAATTACATTTTGAAGCTCCTCGCAAAGGGCTTTCCGGGGAGCCTTGCGGCTCTCCTTTTGCCCTTCCTCCTGAGCACGCCACTGTTATAACACGTTTTTTTAGCACTGTCAAGTGTAGAGTGCTAAAATTCATAAAAGAATAATACTTTTGTCACAGCTTCTGCGATTTTATCAAAAATACTGCGCAGCAGCGCGTTTATCATACCGCAAGTGGAACAAGCGTTCCTTGGATATACCCCGCAAAATACGCAATGCCTGTGCTTACAGCAATGCAGACGCCCCACAAGACCCATGCGGCAAGCTTTTTGCCGGTCAGCCTATGGATAGCGTTCCAATACTCCACGTTGCACCATACAAGCGCCGCCGAGAACAAGACCGAAAACCACTGCGCACGGAAGGACAGTTCCATGCTGATAAGCAGATAGTTCGTCAGCGTATAAAACAGGCTTCTGCCCACGATCTCCGGCACGCTTGAATGCTTTTGCTGCATATCAGTCACCCGTTCTTCCGTTCAAACCCCAGATACCGCGTGCCCTGAAAGCTCAGCGTTCCGGTGTCGCCTTCTACAAGCATTCCGTAGTCCGAACCATCTACTTCAAGTTCCATGCGGTCACCGCTTTCCACCTGAAAGGTCACATAATAGGTCGTGAACGTATGCGCCATCGTATTGTCCGTATGATGGCGGGAAACGTTCATCCGCTTGGCTACCACAGTGGCCGGGACGGCAAGGCGCGGGGACGCATTATTTTTGCTCCATCTGCGCAAATTGCCCACCACGGTAAACAGGATCATGCCCAGCACAAACAGAAACACCAGCGGGAACAGGATGCTGAAAAGCGCGTCAAACCCACTATAAAACATATTACCCCTCCAAAATTTCTTCCAGCAGCTGCTTTACATCCTCCAGAAAAGCGTCCTCGCCTAGGGTGTTCATCTTAAAGAACACCGCCTGACTGCCGCCCGCTGCAATGGCCGACAGCCGGATGGGTTCATCCCCGTTCTGGAACAAGGTCAGCGTCAGGCTAAGACGGTTACCGCCCACCATGCTGTACCGCTCAAACACCCGCACGCTGCACCGGGCGCTGCCGTCCTTAAAGTCGCTGCCGGCTTCCAGCTCTGCCGACCAGCTGCTGTCCGGGATGGCGCGTTCCAGCTTGCGGAGCAGGGTATCAAAGTTCTGGTTGCGGATGGTCTTTTCAAAAATAGCCATAGCTTCCTCCTTTTGCAAAATGCAGTCCCTCTAGTCCCTTTACCCTGAATACGAATGAGGGCGGGCAGCAATTGCAGCGCCCGCCCTTATTTTGCTGCGGTCAAGCTTTCTTTTTTCGCAGCTTGGGTGCGGTGGCGGTGTAGCTCATGTCCAGCACCAGACGGAGCTTATCCTCCGGGGCGCTGCCGTCCAGCGCGGCGGTGATCCAATTTTCCTTATTCATGTGGTAGGCCGGGTAAAAGCCCGGCTCTGCCCGCAGAGAACCGATGAGGATGGGGTCACATTTCAGGTTTACGATATCCACCGGCTGCTGTCCGGGCAGACCCAGCTTGCTTCTGGGCACGGTAGTGACCAGCGCAAACCACTTGCGGTTTGCCGCATGACGGAACACCGCCGACTCCGGGGTGTCCATCCACGGATAGTCTGGCTCAACGCTGTAAGTATCAAAAATGAGCTGTTCCAAGCCCTTGCGGTCCATGGGTTCTCCCCTTTACGGCTGCTGTGCCAGCAGCTGCGCCAGCACATCCTCCGGGCGGGGGGTGTGGTTTTTGTATTTTGCCCTCAGCGGGGCGGCGGCGTTGTCCATGATGTAAGGCACGCCCACCACGTCCAGCATGGTCTCGTCGTTGTAGTTATCGCCAAAGGCCATGACCTGTGCGGGGTCGATGCCAAGGGTGCTGCACACGCACTGCACCCCGATGCCCTTGTTGGCAAAGGTGGTATCGATCCAGAACGGGCCCGCCACGGCGCAGTTTGCCTGCTTCCAGCGGGGCACAAAGCGCTCCACATAGTTCTCCACGCCCTCGTGCAGGTACACCGACACCTTGGTGATGTCCTCCGGCACCTCGGCGGGGCTATGGATGATCTGGTAGTGGTTGCCCACAAACTGCACCCGCTGCAGCATCCCAAGGCCGCGCTCCATCAAGTAGGCAGTGTTCTGGCCGGAGAGCATCACCTCGCCCCGCCCCTCGCTGCGCGTCCACATATCGTTGGCAATTTCCTCTGCAAGCGCCCGGGGCATAGGGTTTTTAGCGATGCACTGTTCTTCCTGAAAAATCGTGCCGCCGTTTTCACAGATAAACACGCAGCAGTCCGCCACCGGTGCAAAGAGCTTGCGCAGGCTGGTATACTGCCGCCCGGAGGCCGGGCAGAACCAGATGCCCCGCTGATGCAGCGCCCGGATCTGGTCGAATATCTCGCCCTCCAGTTCCTTTTTACCGTATTGCAGCAGCGTACCGTCAATATCGCTGCAAACCAGTCTGATGTCCATGGCCGTCGTTCCCTTTCCGTTTTTTCTTATTTTACCACGGTTTTCCGCTGCGGAAAAGCCCCGGTCACGGCTTTTGCATCCTTTCCCTGTGCCGCTCAGCGCTTGGGCTGATACTGCATACTGGACACATTATAAATGGTCACGAAGGCCTTGGGGTCCTCGCGGTTGATGAAGTTCATCAGCTTCTGATACTCGCTTTTGTCCACGATGGTAATGATCTCGTTGTGCTTTTCAAAGTTGTATGCACCAATGGCCTCGTACATGGTGGCACCGCTGTGCAGGTCGTTGATGATGAACTGCCGCAGCGTCTCTTCCTTCTCGGTAATGATGCACACCCGGCGCTTGATGCTGTTATCGAAGATGAAATGATCCAGCACGATGCCGTTGAAGTAAGTACCGAGAATGCTCAGCACCACCGTCTTTTTATCGTAGACAAAGGCGGCAGAAAGAGCCACGCACATTCCCGAAAGGGACATCGCCTTGCCCAGCTCCATGTGCAGGTACTTGTTCATGATCTTTGCCACGATATCCAGTCCGCCGGAGGATGCGTTGCGGTTGAACAGAATGCTCAGACCCACGCTGACCACCAGAATATAACACAGCACATCCAGTTCCTGACTGCCTGTCATAGAGCCAAAATCCGGGAACAGCCGCTCGAAAAGCCCCAGAAATACCGGCAGCATCACGCTGGTATACACGGTTTTTGCGCCAAACTCCCTGCCGCAGGTGAAAAAGCCGATGATGAGCAGCACGGTATTCAGCACCATGGTAATGACCGAAAGCGGCAGCGGCACAAAATTAGAAAGTACGATGCCAAGGCCGGAAATACTGCTGACAGATGTATGGCTGGGCACCAGAAAAAAATAGACCGCCGCCGCAATGATAGCGATAGCTCCGGTCAGGATAGCCGTCTCCTTGGCGATTGCGGGGTAGTTCAGCTTCTTGTTTGTCATTGTTGCTCCTCCAAGCTTTTGTTTTCCGCCTTCAGTATACCATGCTTTGCGTTTATAGGAAAGCACCCCCGGCAAAAGACTAAAAAACGGGTCAGAAACACCTGTGGGTGTTTCTGACCCGTTTCCTAATATCTTATCGGTTCACGAAGTTCAGCACCAGAACCAACAGCAGCATATGCACAGGGTAAAAGGCGTAGCAGGCATACTGGAACGGCTTGCTGTGGTAGCCCTGCCGCCCGCGGTACAGCCAGATAGGCACCAGTGCCAGCAGCGCCAGCCCCTGCTGGCAAAGCTCAAAGTCCATACCGAAGAGCTGGATGGGGTACATAAGCCCGCCCAGCAGTTCCACGTTGACCCAGTACAGCGCCGCCAGCTGCCCCAGCAGGCACCACCACTTGCGCCCATGGAAGAAGTAAAAGATGAACACGGTCAGCACACCGGCGCCGTAGTAGTCCACCATGCCCAGCGTGCCCAGCACTGCGCCTGCCGCCACCACAAGGGCGGATACCAGCAGGTACATCCATGTTTTCTGCTTTTTGCGCACGGTTTCCATCAAGTGGATGCCCAGAATGCCCAAAAGCAGCGTCCAGATGACGTTCTGGTGCACCGGGTAGAACCATGTGCCGCCGTACATCAGGTCGAAGGGGATCTCTGAAAGCAGGGCAAACAGCAGCAGACGCAAGGTGTATTTTTTCAGGTCGTGGGTGTGGAAGTAGCCCTCCACTGCCATAAAGGCAAAGATGGGAAAGGCCACACGTCCCGCACAGGTCAGCCATTCCTGTGCCGGCAGCAGGGTCGCCCACAGGTGGTCCATCAGCATCAGCGCCATGGCAAGGATATGAAGTGCCGCAGCGCTCAGGTCAAAGCGGGTCGCGGCAGTGGAATAGCTCGTTTTGGTTGACATACGCATACCTCGTTTTTGTCGAAATTCAGTCGTTCTGTCTGGAATACGAACGAGCCCCGCAAAGAATTGCAGCCCCGACCAAATTTTTCCACCGCCGGGGCTGCATCCATGCTTTATTTTTTCTGCTGCGAATGCCCCAGACACAAAAAGCAGGCGCCAAGGCAGAGCCATACCACCGGCGCAGAGTGATTCTCGCCGGCAACAAGATTCAGCACCGCAGCAAGAAAAAACAGCAGTCCGCTGAGATAAAACAGGTTGCATTTCTTCACAGCCCATCTCTCCGGTTTTGGTTTTTTCACCGGCTATTTTGGATACGGCAAGCGCAGGAGCGGCTGTCATTTTACTCCGCGTGCAAAGGGGGCAAAGTGCCCGCCCGGCACGCAGAAAGCATGTGCCCGCAGCAGTCTGCGGGGCAAATTCATGAAGGGTGGCTTGCCTGCCTGCCCATGGAGACGTAAGCGCAAAAGCAGGAATGCGGGAAGGAGCAAGGGACGGTTTCGGCGAAAAAGCGTCTGGCGGTGGCGGAAAAGCCGAACGCAAGATTTTTTCATAATAGCTGGCTCGTAAGGTGAGCCGTACCGAAGCTTCCTTGCGGAAATGTGCAGCGTTATAGTTCATCTGCACCTGAACCGGCAGCCGCGCGCCCGGCGCTTGCCGCACCCAAAATAGCCGGTGGAACGTTTATTTAGTTTTTGGCGTTTTCCAGATAGATCTCAAAGGCTTCGGCAAAGCTGGCATTTACATCAAAGGGGACAGCGTAGTCCACCTTGGATGTCACAAGGCAGAGGTCCAGCCGGTTGGAGGTCTCGTCTGCCTGCCGGTTCAGCTTGCTCAGCGCGGCATGGATGACCTTGCGGTCGTAGTTGATGGTGGTCACCCGCTTCACATCGCAGCAGTAGGAGATCTGGTTGCCCTCGGCGTTGAAGCGGTAGCCGGTGCCCCCGCCGGAGAGCAACTGCTCGGAGCTGCGCAGGTCGTTCATCCGCTTGAAGGTGCGGGCAATGCTCTGGCGCGCGGCATTCAAGCTGACCTCGCTGTCCATATCCATGTCCAGTGCATCCTTTGCCTTGCGGATGGCGGCAAACAGGCGGCTTTTTTCCTCCAGCAGATAGAGCATGAACCGGGCAATGTCGGTGATCTGCTCTGCATATTCGGTCTGTGCTACGTCCATAATGGTCTCGTCCTCGGCCTCTGGCATCACCTTATGGCGCAGATAGGTGTTGGCCACCTTGGTCACGTTGGCATCGCAATCCAGAATGCCCTGTGCCTCGTCCAGCAGGGACTGGAGCTTGTTCTGGTAACGGAATGCTTCCTTCAGGTTCATAGTCGTTCCCTCCATCTTGTCTTTTCTGCTTTCAGCTTACCACAGACCGCCCGCCTGCGCAAGCTTTCCGGTAAAACAGGCAAAGCGCCCGCCCCGGCTTTGACCGGAGCGGGCGCTTTGCATTAGCTGTGACACTTATTGGGATAAGAGATTGGCATTACTCAGCCGGCCACGCGCTCAGTTCGGCCTGCCTCCAGCATATAGCGCAGGAAGCCGGTCACGTCGGCGGGGTCGGTCACGGTGAGGTCAAAGCCCTTTTTGGGGGCAGTGTCCATCATCTGCAGCATGGAGCGTGCGGTAGCGTCCTGCTTCAGGTCGCAGGTCTTGCCGTTGTCCAGATGCAGCAGCACGCTGCCGTGGCTGGCAGAAAGCTGGCGCATGAAACGTTCCTTATCAAAATACTCGATACGAAGCATAGGAATACCTCCTTGATAAAATGGTTTATATTACACTTGCCGTCCGGCTGTAACTCCGTCAGACGGCGGGAGGATAGCGGTTTTGCCCGGCATGGGAATGCTTGCACAGCTTGCGTTCCCGCTGCCTTGGTGCTATACTGAGCTTGGAAGCTCTGATAGGATAATACCACAAAACAGTCTTGAATCATAGAACAAAACCGCATAGTATATGCAACAAAATCGGCATTGATAAAAAACATTCAAAGTATTGCGGAAAGGAATTGGTGAATATGGCATATCAGACAAGCTGTGTCTCTTATACCAGCGGCCGGGTGGGGCTTTCCAGTGCTACTGCCGTGGTGGCCGATGCCGCCGGGCGGGAGCAGACTCAGCACGGCAGCCCGCTGTTCCCTATCGCCTGCTACGCCGAAGATCTTTCCTGCTACTCGGTGGCGTGGCACTGGCACGAGGAATTTGAGTTTATTCTGGCGGCGCTGGGGCCCATTCATGTGGATGTGAACAAGACCCGCCTGACCCTGCAGACCGGGCAGGGCGTGTTTATCAACTCCGGGGCGCTGCACGCGGTAGAGCCTGCTGAGGGCAGGGCGCTGCTGCACTCCGGTGTATTTCAGCCCAGGCTTGTCGGCGGCATGGACACCGTGTTCTGGCAAAAACTCATCCGCCCGCTTTTGCAGCCGGGCACGCCGCCCTTCTTTTTGCTGGACGAGGCCGTGCCATGGCAGCGGCAGGTGCTGCTCTGCCTGCGGGAGGCGTGGAAGGGCGTGGCAGACGAGCCCTTTGACTACGAGAACCGGGTGCGGTACCACCTTACCGCCGCCCTGCGGCTGCTCATTACCCAATGCGTCAGCGGCAAGGTGAAGGTATCGGAGCAGGAACAGATCGCCTCGGAGCGGATGAAGCAGATGCTGCGCTATGTAGAGGAGCACTACGCCGAGGAACTGACTGTGGAAAAGCTGGCCGGATGCGTAGCCCTGAGCGAAAGTGCCTGTCTGCGCAGTTTCCGGCAGTTTCTGGGCATCACGCCCATCCAGTACGTCAAGCAGTTCCGGGTGGAAAAAGCCGCCGAGCTGCTGCGCTCCACCCGGCTCAAGACCGGCGAGGTGGGGCTGGAATGCGGTTTTTCGGACGCAAGCTACTTTATCAAGACCTTCCGGGAGATCAAGCACTGCACCCCCCGGGAGTACCGCATCCGCTTCTGCTGAGCGAAGGGCAAGCTTCCCCGTGCGCAGCATTTGCCCGTTTCTTTTTGCGGGGGGTTATGCTATAATACCCCTTGGATCTGTACATCCGCAGGAGAAAAACTTATGAGCAAAGCAACCATCGTTATCCCCAATATCAACGGCAAGGGCTGGCTGAAGGACTCCATCGAGTCCATCTACGCCCAGACCGAGCAGGATTTTGACCTGATCGTGGTGGACAACGGCTCCACCGACGAAAGTCTTGCGCAGGCGCGCAGCTACTGCACCCGTCCCAACTTTACCCTGATTGAAAACGGACGCAATACCGGCTTTTCCTACGCAGTGAATCAGGGCATTGCCCGGGCGCAGAGCAAATATGTGGTGCTGTTCAACAACGACGCCTTTGCCGAGCCGCAGTGGCTGGCCGAGCTTTTGCGCGCCGCCGATGCCGACCCGAAGATCTTTGCGGTGCAAAGTTTGATGATCCGTCACTTTGAGCGGGAGCTGGCCGATGATGCCGGGGACTATGTAACATGGATGGGCTTTGCCTGCAAGACCGGCGATGGCCGCCGCGTCAGCCGCTACACAAAGCAAAAGCGTATCTTCTCGGCCTGCGGCGGCGCAGCGCTGTACCGCAAAAGCATTCTGGACGAGATCGGCGGCTTTGACGAGAACTTTTTTGCCTACTTTGAGGACGTAGACCTGAGCTGGCGCGCCAACAATGCCGGCTACAAAAACGTGCTCTGCCCCGCCGCCAAGTGCTACCATATCTGCGGTGCCAGCACCGGCGCTGTCAAATACAACGCCTTTAAAAGCCAGCAGAGCGGCCGCAACAGCATTCTGCTGCCGCTCAAAAACGAGCCGCTGCTGATGCTGGTGCTCAACTTTATCCCGCTGGCGCTGGGCTATCTGCTCAAGTGCTACAAGTTCCACAAGCAGGGCTTTGGCGAGGCTTGGGACAAGGGAATGCACGAGGCCTTTGCCCTACTCAAAGCGGGCAAGCTGGGCAAGCGCCCCTTCCGCCTGAAAGACCTGCCCAACTATATCCTGATGGAACTGTGGATGATATGGAACATGGTTCCCTACCTGTGGTACCGGCTAGTAGTGGTAAGGTTTGACTTGAAATAACACCAACTACTATAAAGCACCTTCTCATACGCGGTCAGCAACCTCGCCCTCTCCGTCACGGCTTACGCCGTGCCACACTCCCCACTCTGTCGCTGACGCGACATCTCTCCCCGGTCGGGGAGAGTCTTTCCTCAAAGGGAGAGGCCTTGGCAAAGAGATGAACTTTGCGTGGACTGCCAAGGGCTCCCACTTTGGGGGAGCTGTCAAAGCTGCTAGGCTTTGACTGAGAGGGCGAGCCCGTTACTCTTTACAACGATTTCTATTATACCAAAAACACCCGACTGTGAGAGCAAACTTACAGTCGGGTGTTTTCATTTACATTTTACGCTGCGGTGCTGGCGGCATCCTCAGCGGCGGGGGATTCTGCCACGACGCTGTCAGCGTCCGCCTGCGCCTCCGGCTGGACAGCCGAAGCAGAAGCCGAATCTGCCGCAGCGGAATCTCCGGCAGTAGCCAGAATGGCGTCCTGCACATCGCTTTCCGCCATAGGCTCCGGCTGCGCAGCAGCGGAGCTTGCGGCGCTTTCGGGCTTGGTCTCGCTCTCGGTCAGGCCGGTCAGATACCAGCTGCCGCTCTGGCGCTCGAACAGGTAATCCATATACTTGGTGGGGGTGTCCGAGGAGGGGTTGATGATGCTGTCGTCCGCGCTTGCGGTGGGGATATAGCCCACGGTGACGTGCAGCTTGCCGCTGCGCTTGAACAGCTTGACCACGGTAGCGCGGTAGTAGCCCACCGTACCGGTGATGGGGATCTTGTAGCACTGGGTGGTCTCGTCAAACTCGATAGTCATATCCTCCATGTCAAAGCTGCGGTGGGTCAGCTTAAAGCCGGGGCCCAGCAGCTTTGCCAGATAGGCGTCCACCTCCACCGAGGGCAGCAGCAGCTGCTCGGTCTCGGGGTCGGTGTTATAGTTGTCAAAACCGCCCTGTGTCTCCTGAATACTGTACACACAGCCCCATACGGCTGCTTCCCGCAGGGTCAGGTCGTCGATGTTCTCAATGCCGTCAAAGGGCATGGGGTCGAACAATACCAGACCCTCCAGCTTGTCCTCGTATTCCTGCTTTTGTGCGGTATCGTCAAACAGGTTTGCCACAAGGCCCACACCGGCCCGCAGCACCGTGATAAACCCGATAAGCACCAGCACCGTGATCAGCAGACCCAAGGTCTGCCGCCAGCGGCGGCGCTTGATCCGGGCGTGTTCTTCCGGGGTGATCGTATTTTTCATTGGTCTGAGTCTCCCAAAGTTTTTTTGTCTACCCAACAGTATACCACATCCGGCCGCAGAGTGCAAAACCTATACCGGTGGTTTTTTTGTGAAAGCAGGCTTTTTATTCCCAGTCCTTCCATATCTCGGGCTGGTAGCCCACGGTGGCCTTGCGTCCGTTGCGCACGATGGGGGTCTTGAACAGCTGCTGGTTTTCAAACAGCTTGTCCTCCTTCTGCCAGTCCACCAGCGCATCCAGCAGCGCAAGGGTCTGCTTGTCCTTTGCTGCCGGATTTACCAGCGCTTCCCAGCCGCCCAAGGCACGCGCCACGTTATCAAACTCGCCCCGGCTCATGCCCTTTTCCTTCAGGTCGATCATCTGGAACTTGATGCCGCGCTCCTTGAAATAGCGCTGCGCCTTTTTGGTATCAAAGCACTTGCTCGTGCCAAAGATCTGGATATTCATCTTATCTCCTCCTGCCGGTTCCCGGCGGTCTTATTGTACCACACCGCAAACCGCTTGCATAGGCATAATTTGCGGCAAAACGGGCAATGCTTTCCGCAAAGGAGGTGTTTGCATGAATGCATTCGTAGACCCTGAGCTGTGCATCGGCTGTACCCAGTGCGCCGGGCTGTGCCCCGCCGTGTTCCGCATGGAGGGGGTTCTGGCTGTGGCAGAGCCCGGCCCCATCCCGCCGGAGGAGGTGCCGCAGGCCGTCACCGCAGCCCAGAGCTGCCCGGTAAGCGCCATCCGCATCGAGGAGTAAGCCCGGCATCGCTAAGGCTGCTGCACAGCTTGTGCGGCAGCTTTTTTTGCGGCGGGACGATTTAAAATGCCCTCCGCGCTGCTCTGGGCATAGGCAGCGGAAGAACATTATAAATTATGCGATCGTCACGGCTTACGAGCCGTGACGATCGCATTTTTACGAGAGATGGCATCACGAAAAGCAGCCGTTTCTCTTTTTTGCGCAAAAAGCTCCCGCGCGGTGCGGTTTTGTGCTATACTATAAGGTGTGAAATTACGCAACGGAGGAACTGCATTATGCGTTTACTGGTCATTGACGGCAACAGCATTGCCAACCGCGCTTTTTACGGCATCAAGCTGCTGACCACCAAGGACGGACGTTACACCAACGCCATCTATGGCTTTTTGAACATTCTGCTCTCCCTGCTCAAGGAGTGCCAGCCGGACGAGGTGGCCGTGGCTTTTGACCTGAAAGCTCCCACCTTCCGGCATAAAATGTACGATGGCTACAAGGCCACCCGCCACGCCATGCCCGAGGAACTGGCACAGCAGATGCCGGTGCTCAAGCAGCTGCTGGCAGACCTTGGCTACCGCACCGTTACCGCCGAGGGCTGGGAAGCGGACGATATTCTGGGCACACTGGCTGCTGCCTGCGCCGCCCGGAAAGATGACTGTTTCCTTGCCACCGGAGACCGCGACAGCCTGCAGCTGGTGAGCGAGAGCACCACTGTGCTGCTGGCCGCCACCGTAATGGGACGCAGCAAGACCGTGGTGATGGACGAGGATGCCATTCAGGAAAAATACGGCCTTGCACCCAAGCAGCTTATTGAGGTGAAGAGCCTGATGGGCGACACCTCGGATAACATCCCCGGCGTGAAGGGCATCGGTGAAAAGACCGCCCTTTCTCTGGTGCAGGCTTTCGGCTCGCTGGAGGGCGTGTATCAGAACATTGATGACAAGCGCATCAAACCCAAGCAGCGGGAGCACTTGTTAGAGGACAAGTCCATGGCCGAGCTGAGCCACACACTGGGCACTATCCGCACCGACGCTCCCATCGACACCGCCGAGGGGTCCTACACCGTGGGCGAGGGCAACAAGCCTGCCGCCGTGCGGCTTTTGCAGGAATTGGAGATCCACTCCCTGATCCCCCGGTTCGGGCTGGACGGCGTAGCGCCGGAAGCCGCCGCCGAGGAGCAGGCCGTGGAGCTGCCGGAAGCCGAACTTGCTCCCCTGCCCCTGACCCCCGCCGGACATTATCTGGTGGCTGCCCGCCCCGCCGTTACCGGCAAGCAGGGCACCCGCAACGTGGTATTGCAGCCGGAAAGCTGGTATGCCGTGCAGGACACCACCGTCTATCCGCTGGAGGACGCCGACCTAGTGCGGCTGCTGGACAACGCCGATGTGACGCTGGATGTGTTCAACTCCGCGCCCCTCTACGCCAAAGCCATGGCTGCCGGCGGCTGGGGCAGCAGCATCGTCTGGGACGGCAAGCTGGCCGCCTATCTGCTGGATGCGTCTGCCTCCAAGTACCAGATCAGCGAGCTGATCCCCGCCTACAAGGCCGCTGCCGCCTTTACCTGCACCGATTACCCGGACGCCGGGCGGCTGGCCGACCTGTTTGCCCGGATGAAGGCCAAGATCACCGCCTGCGGCGAGGATGCACTGTACAACGAGATCGAGTTCCCGCTGGCACAGGTGCTGGCCGATATGACCCGCACCGGCGTGCTGGTGGATAAGGACGGCATCGAGCAGTTCGGCGTAAAGCTGCGGGAGGAGCTGGAGCAGGTGCTGACCCGCATCCACATGGAGACCGGCAGCGCCACCTTCAACCCCAACAGCCCCAAGCAGCTGGGCGAGATGCTGTTCGACACCATGGGTCTGCCCCACGGCAAAAAGACCCAGCGCGGCTGGTCCACCGACGCCGAAACGCTGGAAAGCCTGCGCGAGTACCCGCTGGTGGAGGACGTTTTGCAGTACCGCGCCTACCAGAAGCTGAACTCCACCTATGTGGAGGGTCTGCTCAAGGTCATTGGCGAGGACGGGCGCATCCACTCCACCTTCAACCAGACCGAAGCCCGCACCGGACGGCTTTCCTCCGATAACCCCAACCTGCAGAATATCCCCATCCGCACCGAGCTGGGCAGCCAGCTGCGCGCCTACTTTGTTGCAAAGCCGGGCTGCGTGCTGGTGGACGCGGATTACAGCCAGATCGAACTGCGCATTCTGGCGCATATCACCGGGGACGCACATATGCAGCAGGCCTTTTTGAACGGTGAGGACATCCACCGCAGCACCGCCGCCAAGATCTACGGCATCCCGCAGAGCGAGGTAACGCCCCGGCTGCGCTCCTCTGCCAAGGCCATCAACTTCGGTATCATGTACGGCAAGGGCGCGTACAGCCTTTCCAAGGATATCGGCGTGACTGTGAAGGAAGCCGACGCCTTCCTCAAGAACTATCTGGCGGCCTTCCCCAGCGTGAGCGGCTATATGGACAAGACCATCGCGGATGCCAAGGCAAACGGCTATGTGTCCACCCTGTTCGGCCGCCGCCGCACCCTGCCGGAGTTGGCCAGCACCAACTTCAATGTGCGCGCCAGCGGCGAGCGTATGGCACGCAACACTCCCATTCAGGGCACCGCTGCGGACGTGATCAAGCTGGCCATGGTGCGGGTGTGGAAGCGCCTGCGGGACGAAAAGATGGCAAGCCGCCTGATCCTGACCGTCCACGATGAACTGATCGTGGAGACCCCGGAGGTAGAGGCCGAGCAGGCCGCCCGCATCCTGCGGGAGGAAATGGAAGGCTGCGTACAGTACGCGGTGCCCCTGAGCACCGATGTGCACGCAGGCAAAAACTGGCTGGAGGCACACTAAAATGATCATTCTCGGAATCGAGTCTACCTGTGATGAGACCGCCGCTGCACTGGTGGAGGACGGGCGGCATCTGCTGAGCAACGTCATCTCCACCAGCGTCAAGGAGCAGGCGCTGTACGGCGGTGTTGTGCCGGAGATCGCCAGCCGCCGCCACTGCGAATTTATCAGTGCTACGGTCAAAAAAGCCCTGCTGGACGCCGGCAAGACCATAGATGATGTGGACGCCGTAGCCGTCACCTTTGCGCCGGGGCTTATCGGCGCGGTGCTGGTGGGCGTAAACTTTGCAAAAGGTCTGGCCTACTCGGCGGGCAAGCCGCTGGTGCCGGTGCACCATCTGCGGGGTCACATCGCTGCGCTCTACCTGACCCACCCGGAACTCAAGCCGCCTTTTTTGTGTCTGGTGGCCTCCGGCGGGCACAGCCATATCGTGGAAGTGCAGGACTACACCCACTACCACATTTTGGGTCACACCGTGGACGATGCTGCGGGCGAAGCCTTTGACAAGGTAGCCCGCACGCTGGGTCTGCCCTACCCCGGCGGCCCCAGCGTAGCCGCTGCCGCCAAAACCGGTGACCCCAAGGCCTACCGTCTGCCGGTGCCCCATGTGGAGGGCAAATATAACGTGAGCTTTTCCGGCTTAAAGACCGCCGTGCTCAACGAGGTGAACAAGGCGCAGATGAAGGGCGAGGAAGTGAACGTACCCGACCTTGCTGCCAGCTTTCAGGAGCGCATTGCGGGCATTCTGGCCGAAAAACTGCTGCTTGCCGCTGCCGATACCGGGGCAAAGCAGGTGTGCCTTGCCGGTGGCGTAGCCGCCAACGGCCGTCTGCGTCAGCTGGTGAATGACGGTGCCCAGAAGCTGGGTGCAAAGGTCTACCTGCCGGAGCTGAAGTTCTGCGGCGACAACGGCGCGATGATCGCGGCACAGGGCTACTACCAGTACATTGCCGGGCACACCGCCGGGCTGGAACTGAACGGCCTGCCCACCCTGCCCATCGACTATGAATAAACACAACACGGAGGTGTTCTCATGACCGAGCGCAACCCCATCCTGCAAAGCCTGTTTGACCGCAAGTCGGTGCGGGTGTATGAAGAAAAGCCCATTCCTGCCGAGATGAAGCAGGCCATTTTAGAAGCTGCCGCACAGGCACCCTCTGCGGGCTGTCAGCAGCTGTATACCATTTTAGACATCACCGACCCGGCACTGAAGGAAGCGCTGGCCGAAAGCTGCGACCACCAGCCCTTTATTGCCAAAGCGCCGCTGGTGCTGGTGTTCTGCGCCGACTGCAAAAAGTGGTACGATGCCTACTTAGAGGTCGGCTGCACGCCCCGCACCCCGGGTGTGGGCGATCTGATGCTGGCAGTCACGGATGCCGCCATTGCCGCCCAGAACGCCGTGGTCGCCGCCGAGAGCTTTGGCATCGGCTCGTGCTACATCGGAGACATTATGGAAAACTGCGACACCCAGCGCAGCCTGCTGCACCTGCCGGATTATGTATTCCCGGCGGTAATGCTGGTATTCGGCTGGCCCACCCAGCAGCAGAAAGACCGCGTAAAGCCCCAGCGCTGCGCCATGGAGCACATCGTGCACGAAAACGGCTACCGCACCATGGACGGCGCAGAGCTGCGGGACACCTTTGGCTACAAGGCTGGCAACGCGCCCTTTGAGCAGTGGTGCACCGCCTTTTGCAACCGCAAGTATAACTCCGATTTTTCCAAGGAGATGACCCGCTCGGTGGAGGAATACCTCGGCCAGTTCCGGTAATCTGAACCGCAAATTACAGCAACAAAAAGCGGCAGCTGCACGGTGTTTTGTGCAGCTGCCGCTTTTCTCGTTTATCTCTGGTTTTCCGCAAACAGTGCGCCCAGCTCCGGCAGGATATCATGGGGCAGCATCCCGTACTCGCCGCGCTTTGCGGCGGCACGGTCGGCGGCGGCACCGTGCAGGTATACCGCACAGGCAGCGGCTTCGTAAGCGGGCAGACCGCAAGCCAGCAGCGCCGCAAGCATCCCAGCCAGCACATCCCCGCTGCCGCCCCGGGCAAGCCCCGGGTTGCCGGTGAGGTTCACGCACACCCGCCCGTCCGGGCTTGCCACCACAGTGCGTGCGCCCTTCAGCACCACCACGGCATTCCACGCCTTGGCATACCGCAGGGCGATGCCCTCCCGGTCGGCGGCAAGCTCTGCCGCCGAAAGGCCGGTCAGGCGTGCCATCTCGCCGGGGTGCGGGGTGACCACCAGCTCCCCCGCCGGGTGCGGGAAGGACCCGTCCTCAGCCAGCAGCTGGGCGGCGGCGTTCAGACCGTCTGCGTCCAGCACCGCAGCCCCGGCAAAGCCGGGCAGAAGCTGCTGCACCAGCGTGCGGGTCTCGGCGGCCCGGGCAGCGCTTTGCGCTGTGCCGCCAAGACCGGGCCCCAGCAACAGCACGGTGGCCTTCTGCCGCCGGAGCAACGGCACATTTTCCGGCGCAATGCCGCCCTGTGCGCCCTCCTTACAGGGGCACAGGCAGCACTCCGGCAGACGGGTAACGGCGGCGCTGACCACCGGTTCCACACTGGCAAGGGTAACGATGCCCGCCCCGGTGCGCAGTGCGCCCTCGGCTGCCAGCAGGGCAGCGCCCCGGTAAAAGGCACTGCCCGCCACCGCCAGCACGCTGCCAAAGGTGCCCTTATGGCTGTCTCGGGCACGGGGCGGGATGCTCTGCCAGACAAATTCTTCGGTAATTTCCACAGCCATGGGTGCACCTCCAGAGAACGGTTTTAAATGCCCTCCGTTTCACTCTGGGCATTTCTAGCGGAATAATTATTTTAGATTTAGCATTTGCAGCGGCCAATAGGCCGCTGCAAATGCATTCTCTCAAAATCAGGGGCGGCATTACGCCTGCCCCTGCACAAGGGCGCGGATCTGCTTTTCCACGTTCTGCACTTCCTCGTGAAACATCCGGGCGGACACGCGCAGCGCGCCGTGACCAAGGATAATGACCTGCTCCATGCCGTCCGAGGTCGCCACCCGGACGCGGCGGCTTTTGCCGATCTCGTGGGTGACCCGCTCGATGAACATATCGGCGGTCTCGGCCTCCTTGGTGTAGACCACATGGATGTTGTGGTACTGCTCAATAGCGCCGGGGCTTCCGGGCACGCGGTAGGCATCGAACACCAGAATGAGCACGCACTTCTGGTAGCCCTGATAGTTGCACAGGATGTCCATCAGCCGATGGCGGGCAGTGTCTAAGCTTTCCTTTGCCAGCGCATTCAGCTCGTCCCACGCAAAGATGATGTTATAGCCGTCCACCAGCAGATACTCCGGGGCAATTTCCCACTGTTCGGCGGCAAAATCCGGGCGTTCGGTCTTTTGCACCGGACGGAACGCCGCCAGCGGGTCCCGCTTGATGGGGCCGTAGGTGCGCTCAAAAATCTTGAGCAGCTCAGCATCCTCTTCCAGCGTGGCGCGGTAAGCCATGGCACGGCGCTGGGGCGCAGCCTGCACCTCCGGGCGGGCAGGCTTTGCCTTGCCCCAGCCGCTTTCAACGTGCATATGGCTGCGCACCTCGCTCCACGGCACCACAAAACCGGCACCATGGGCGCAGAACACGGAATCTGCGGGGTTTTCCAGATCATGCTCCGGCTGGTAGCCGCTCTCTGCAATGACCTCCTGCGCGTTATGGCAGGGACGGTAGCCGTCCAGCGTCAGACTCAGATGTCCCCTGCCCCGGGTGTAGCTGACTACCTCCATGGGGTAGCTGCGCATGGTGGATACCGGCGCAAAGCCGGTCAGGGTAGCCGTGTCGGTGCCGCTTTCCGGCGGGTCAAAGCTGCCCTCCATGCGCTGGATATCGCTCATGGCGCGGCCAATGTTCTCCACCGGCACTTCCAGCCGGAAGGCGTACCACGGCTCTAACAGCTGGCTTTTTGCCAGCATCAGCCCCTGCCGCACGGCACGGTAGGTAGCCTGCCGGAAATCACCGCCCTCGGTGTGCTTGAGGTGTGCCTTGCCGGTGAGCAGAGTGATCTTTACATCGGTCAGCGGTGCGCCGGTCAGAACGCCAAGGTGCTGCTTTTCTTCCAGATGGGTCAATACCAGCCGCTGCCAGTTTTTGTCCAGCACCTCTTCCCGGCAGTCGGCGGCAAACTGCATCCCGCTGCCCCGGGGCAGCGGTTCCAGCAGCAGATGCACCTCGGCATAGTGGCGCAGCGGCTCGTAATGTCCCACACCTTCCATCGGCTCAGTGATGGTTTCCTTATACAAAATGCCGCCCGGGCCAAAGGATACTTCCAGCCCGAACCGCTCTGCCAGCAGGCTGCGCAGCACTTCCAGCTGCACCTCGCCCATCAGCTGCACATGGATTTCGCCCAAGCTTTCGTTCCACACCACATGGAGCTGGGGCTCTTCCTCTTCCAGCCGGTGCAGCTTACCCAACGCGGCGTGCACATCCGCGCCCTCCGGCAGCAGCACCTGATAGCTGAGCACCGGTTCCAGCACCGGCACATCGCTGTCCCGCTCTGCCCCAAGCCCGTTGCCGGGCTTTGCGTGGGTCAGGCCAGTCACGGCACACACCTGTCCCGGGCCGATGACCTCAGTCAGGGTATACTTTGCGCCGGAGTACAGCCGCAGCTGGTTCGCCTTTTCTGCCCACGGCTCACCGTCCGCTTCGCCGGTGAGCAGAGCCTTTACCTTCAGTTCCCCGCCAGTGACCCGCAGCCATGTCAGGCGGGTGCCCTGCTCGTCCTGCGACACCTTGAATACCCTTGCGCCAAAGGCGTGCAGTGCCGGGGCGGCGCGGGTGCAGCGGTCAAGCCCATCCAGAAGTGCATCCACTCCGTCCAGACGCAGTGCCGCCCCGAACCAGCACGGAAAAACGTGCCGCCGGGCAACTGCGGGGATGATGTCTGCATCGGTCAAGGTTCCCGCGTCCAGCATTTTTTCCATCAGCTGCTCATCGCACAGCGCCAGTGCTTCGTTGCGGGCGGCAGGCTCTGCACCAAAATCTACAAAGCCCTCGCCAAGGCGGTGGTTCAGCTGGCTGAGCAGCTGCTCCCGGGTCATGCCGGGCAGGTCCATTTTATTCACAAATACAAAGGTGGGCACATGGTAGCGCCGCAGCAGCCGCCACAGCGTTTCGGTATGGCTCTGCACGCCGTCCGTTCCGCTGACCACCAGCACGGCGTAATCCAGCACCTGCAAGGTGCGCTCGGTCTCGGTGGAAAAATCCACATGGCCGGGGGTATCCAGCAGGGTGATGGCAGTATTGCCCGCCGTAAGCAGCGCCTGCTTGGAAAAGATGGTGATGCCGCGTGCTTTTTCTAAGCTATCGGTATCCAGAAAGGCGTCTCCGTGATCCACCCGCCCCAGCTTGCGGATAGCACCGGCGCGGTAGAGCATGGCCTCGGAGAGGGTGGTCTTGCCGGAGTCCACATGGGCCAGAATGCCCAGTACGATCTGTTTTTGCGTTGTTTCCATGCACTGCTCCTACAGGAAGCTGCTTTCGTAAGCAGCTTCTAAAAATAATATCTTATTTATTGTAACACGCTTTGGAGGGAAAAGAAAGTTTTCGGGCGCAAATCCCGCCGGTAAAAAGCAGCACCGGACAGAAAATGGTCTGCCCGGTGCGATTTTCTTAAAAAAGATCCAGCATATTGTCCAGATAAATTGTCTCCCGCACCTGCAGCTGGTATTCCGGCTTTGTCATGTAGTAGAGCAGAAATTCCAGCACCAGTGCGCTGCCAAGCCCTCTGCCCTCTATCTTGAACTGGGAAAAGCCTGCGGGCAGATACCGCTGCCGGATGTCATCTGCCCCGATAAACCCGGGGCTGCGCATCGCCTTGGAAAAGCGGTAGCCCTCGGCGGCATCCGGGGCGGCGCAGCGGTGGTCCGGGCAGTCCTCGCCCAGATTCTGACGGCTGACCGTCTCGTAGCAGCGCTTGCGCTCTGTGCAGCCGAACCAGCAGCACTCATTGCACAAAAACTCTACCTTGGCTTTTTGCTCCGGCGGCAGGGTGCGCAGCTGTTCCAGTGCCGGGTTCAGCCGGAAATCCGGCACCACATACCGGAACTGCGGTTTTTCCAGTTCCTGCCGCAGCTGCGCAAAATCGGTGAGCGCCTTGGTGGTGGAGGAAACCAGATACAGCTCCGGCCAGCGCTGCCGCAGATAGTCCGCCAGCAAATCGGAATGGACGATAACGCCGTTTGGCACACTGCCCGCCTTGGCAAACTGCTCGCACAAGGCGTTGCACTGCGGATCGGCAAGGTGCTCAGCCCGCAGCAGGGAGTTGCTGAAGGTCAGCCGCCCGGAGATGCCGTATTCCCGCAATAGCGCCAGCACCTCGCGCGCAGCTGCCCCGCCGCTGGAAATGCGTCCCCCGCCCCAGATGCAGCCCGCCGGGGCGCCGTAGATAGAGCCGATGGCGCACCAGTCGTAAAAATATTCCCGGTGCTCCCGGTACAGCGGCAAAAAGCGGCGGTACAGCTCGTAAAACTCGAACAGGCCGGGCAGATGATAATAGGCAGCTGCGGGCTTTTCCATAGGGGTTCCTTTCCTGCAAAATTGTACGTAAAACAAGAAAGCACCTGCACAACTCACTTCTGGTCGTCGAAAATCAGCGAGTATTGTTGCAGATGCTCTTGCTCTTAACGGGCTCGCCCTCTCAGGCTCACATACGTTCGCCAGCTCCCCCAAAGTGGGAGCCCTTGGCAGTCCACGCAAACTTCATCTTTTTGCCAAGGCCTCTCCCCTTGGGAGAGGTGTCACCGTAGGTGACGGAGAGGGCGAGGACGCTCACCGCATACAGCAACCGCTGTTACACGGTAGCGCCGACCTGAGGAGCGCCGCCTGCGAGCTGCTCTGCCGTAAGCGGCTGGGCTTCTGCGGGGGCGTTCAACCGCTCCTTGGCGACCGCCAGCATCAGCTTGATGCGGTTTTCCTGATTGACCCGGGTAGCACTGGGGTCGTAGTCGATGGGGGTGATGTTGGCGCTGGGGTACAGCGCACGGATCTTGTTCACCATGCCCTTGCCCACGATATGGTTGGGCAGGCAGCCAAAGGGCTGCGCACACACGATGTTGCCGTAACCGCCCTGCACCAGCTCGATCATCTCGGCAGTCAGCAGCCAGCCCTCGCCCATTTTTGCGCCCAGCGAGATAACGCCCTTGGGTTTTTCCACCAGCTCCTTGAAGGGGCCCGGCGCATAGAACCCGGCGTCCGTCTCGGCCTTGAGCATGGCACGCTCCACGCTGTCCAGCCAATTAAGGAACTGATCCGTGCCCACCTTCACAGCCAGCTTGCCGCCGTACAGCACATGATCCTCGCCCATGTTGAAGGCACAGTACTGCACAAAGCCCATCAGGCCGGGGAAGTTCACCTCGCAGTCCTGACTTTCAAGGAATTTTTGCAGGTCGTTGTTGCCCAGCGGGCTGTACTTGACGTAGATCTCGCCCACAACGCCCACCTTGACCTTGGGTACCCGGGTGACCGGGATGGTGGCAAATTCTTTCGCGATGAGCGGGAAGGTGTGCTTCATTTCCCGGGAAGTAAAGCCCTTGCCTGCCAGCAGTGCACGGCCAAGACGGGCGATCCAGCGATCCACCATGCGGTCAGCAGCGCCCTTTTCGTTCTCGTAGGGGGCCACCTGATTGCGCAGCGCACACAGCATATCACCGTAGAAGATGCAGGCAATGCACTTGCGCGCCAACGGGAGAGTCATCTGGAAGCCGCTGTCCTTTTCCAGACCGGAAAAGTTCAGGCTTGCCACCGGGATCTGCGGGTAACCGGCCTTGACCAGCGCCTTGCGCAGCAGATGGATGTAGTTGGAGGCGCGGCAGCCGCCGCCGGTCTGGGTGATCAGCAGGGCGGTGTGCTCCAGATCATACTTGCCGCTGTTCAGCGCATCCAGAAACTGGCCGATGACCAGCAGCGCCGGGTAGCAGGTATCGTTATGGACATACTTCAGCCCCAGCTGTGCCACCGCGCTGCCGCAGTTGCCCAGCAGCTCACACTTGTAGCCCTCGCAGCGCAGTGCGTACTCCATAAGCCGGAACTGGGTCACGGCCATGTTGGGGATCAGGATGGTGTGGGTCTTTTTCATCTCCGGGGTAAATTTGGGATAATGATATTCCATAGGTTCCTCCTATGTTGCTCTAAACAAGATAGTCCCCGCAAAAACTTTCCCCGCCGGGGGAAGTTTTTCAGCCTATCTCAGGGTTTCTTTTACTCTGCCTTTTCTGCGGCGGCCTCGTCCCGCTCGTCCAGAGCGGCAAACAGGCTGCGCAGACGGATGTTCACGGCACCGAGGTTCGTGATCTCATCGATCTTCAGCTGGGTATACAGCTTGTTGCCCCGCTGCAGGATCTCGCGGGTCTCATCGGTGGTAATGGCATCCACACCGCAGCCGAAGGACACCAGCTGCACCAGATCCATATCCTTCTGGGTGGTGCAGTACTTGGCGGCGGCATACAGGCGGCTGTGGTAGGTCCACTGGTTCAGCACGCTGGTGGGGAACTTCTGCACCCGGTTGGAGATGCTGTCCTCGGTGACCACCGCAGCCCCGTGGCGGGTGATCAGGTGGTCGATGCCGTGGTTGACCTCCGGGTCCACATGGTAGGGACGACCAGCCAGCACGATGATGCGCTTGCCCTGACGGCGTGCCTCATCGATGATCTCGCTGCCCTTTACTCGGATCTTTGCCATGTGTGCTTCGTACTCCGCGTAGGCAGCATCGGCTGCGGCCTGCACTTCCCGCTCGGAGATGCCGCCAAAGTACTTGGGCAGCACCTCTTTTGCCATTTTGTGCACAAAGTCCTTGGGGCGATGGATGCCCACATAATCATAGATGAACTTTTTGCCCTCCAGCTCCGGGCAGTTGCCTGCCAGAACCTCCGGGTAATAGGCCACCACCGGGCAGTTATAGTGGTTATCGCCCAAGCCTTCGTCCACATTGTAGGTCAGGCAGGGGTAGAAGATGGCGTCCAGCTGCATCTGGCTCAGCGCCTTGATGTGGCCGTGGCTCAGCTTTGCCGGGAAACAGGCGGTATCGCTGGGGATGGTAGCCTGTCCAGCCAGATACAGCCCGCGGGTGGACACCGGGCTGGTGTGCACCGCAAAGCCAAGGCTCGTCCAGAAAGCGTACCAGAAGGGCAGCAGTTCGTAGAAGCCCAGACACAGCGGGATGCCGATGGAGCCGCGCTTGCCGGGCACAGGCTTGTAGCTGGCCAGCAGCTGCTGCTTGTAGGCGTACAGATTCAGGCTGTTGTCCTCGCTTTTGCCGGTAACGGGCTTGTCGCAGCGGTTGCCGGAGATGAACTTGCGGCCATCGGCAAAGGTGTTGACGGTCAGCTGGCAATGGTTGCCGCAGCCGCCGCACTTGACGCTGACCACCTGCTGTGCAAAGCTTTCCAGCTCCTGCTCGTCCATCATGGCAGAGGTGGTCTGGTTATTTTTATGGCTCTGGCGCAGGCCGTACAAAGCAGCGCCGTAAGCGCCCATCAAGCCGGCGATATCCGGCCGGATGACCTCCACGCCCATCTCCTTTTCAAAGGCGCGGAGCACAGCTTCATTATAGAAGGTACCGCCCTGCACCACGATCTTGCGGCCCAGCTCTTCCGGGCTGGAAGCGCGGATCACCTTGTACAGCGCGTTCTTGACCACGCTGATGGACAGGCCTGCGGAGATATTCTCGATGCTGGCACCATCTTTCTGTGCCTGCTTGACCGAGCTGTTCATGAACACGGTGCAGCGGCTGCCCAAGTCCACCGGGCGGTCTGCGAACAGCCCCAGCGCAGCGAACTCCTTGACATCATAGCCCAGTGCCTGTGCAAAGGTCTGCAAAAAGCTGCCGCAGCCGGAGGAACAGGCTTCGTTCAGGAAGATGTTGCTGATCGCGCCATCCTCGATCTTAAAGCACTTCATGTCCTGTCCGCCGATGTCGATGATGAAATCCACGTCCGGCATAAAGTACTTGGCAGCGGTAAAATGCGCCACCGTTTCCACCAGACCGTAATCACAGCGGAAGGCGTTTTTCACCAGTTCCTCGCCGTAGCCGGTGGTGGTGACGCTCGCCACCTGCAGCCCCGGGTGCTCCTTATAGATCTTGAGCAGCTGTTCCCGGATGAGGGGCAGCGGGTTGCCGAGGTTGGGCTGATAATTGGTGTACAGGATCTGGCTCTTTTCGTCCACCACCACCAGCTTGACGGTGGTAGAGCCGGAGTCGATGCCGATATGCACCGGCCCACAGTGAGCACCAAAGGCCACGCGGGGCACACTGTGGGACATATGCCGTGCATGGAAGGTCTCGTACTCCTCCTTGCTGGCAAACAGCGGCGGCTCGCTGGCATAGGTAGCGGTAGCGGCGTACCTGTCCAGCGCAGCGGCTACCTCGGTGAGCACAAACTCCTTATCGGCATATAGGGCAGCGCCCAGCGCCACATACAGCAGGCTGTTTTCCGGGCAGGTGCCGGTCACGTTCAGTGCTTCGTCAAAGCTCTTGCGCAGCACGGTGCTGAAGGTGAGCGGGCCGCCCAGATAAAGGATGTTACCCTTGATGGGGCGTCCCTGTGCCAGACCGGCGATGGTCTGGTTGACCACCGCCTTATAGATGCTGGCGGCGATATCCTCGGTGCGGGCACCCTGATTGATCAGGGGCTGCACATCGCTTTTGGCAAACACGCCGCAGCGGGAAGCGATGGTATAGGTGCGCTGCGCCTGCTCTGCAGCCTTGTTCATTTCATCGGCGCTCATCTTCAGCAGGGTGGCCATCTGGTCGATGAAGGCACCGGTGCCGCCGGCACAGCTGCCGTTCATGCGCACCTCGGTGCCGTTGGTCAGAAACAGGATCTTGGCGTCCTCACCGCCCAGCTCGATGACGCAGTCGGTCTTAGGCATAAAGCGCTTGACCGCCACGCGGGTGGAGAACACCTCCTGCACAAAGGGCACGCCGCAGCTGTCTGCCAAGCCCATACCGGCAGAACCGGAGATGCTGAGCAGCGCCTTGCAGCCATGCAGCTGCTCGGCATCAATGCGCCGCAGTAGCTCCTGTGCCTTTTCCAGAATATGACTATAATGTCGTTCGTATGTAGAATACAGCAGTTCATCATGCTCGCCCAGCACCACACACTTGATGGTGGTGCTGCCGATGTCAAGACCTACTCTCACCTTGTTTTCCCTCCTAAGGACAAATAACCGGAGCGTAACGCCCCGGCTGCCATGGCAAACAGCCGTTTGCAGCAAAGGTGTGCAACGGCAGCTTTCTCTTTTCAGCAGCCCGCATCGCGCAGCTACGCTGTTTTTAAGCAGCATTCGCTATAAAAAATGCAGTAAATACGTTTTTGCATACACTATTATTATAATCCAATCGCGGGCAGCATTCAATCCATGTTGTCTATTTTACACGAAAAAAATAGTATTTTTTGCTCAAAAGGCTGAACTTTTTGTGAACAAGTGTCGTTTTTTCCCTCAAAAAAAGCTGCCGCACAAAACGCTGTGCAGCAGCCCCTCTACATTATTAAAGCTCCTTCTCCGGGTCTCCGCGCTCCGGCATGGTGCGCATCTCCCGCACCAGCATAGCGCGCAGATGATACCGGCGCTGCTCCTGCTCGGTCTCCGTGTCGGTGCGCAGCTCCACTGTGCCGTCGGGACGGCTTTCGCCCGCATACAGCGGAATGCTTACCACCGCTCTGGTGCCCTTTTCAGGCGCAGGCTCCAGCTGCAGGCTCCAGCCCATCCTGCGGCAGCACTCCTGACAGAGCAGCAGACCCAACTGTGCCCCGCCCAGAAAGCTGCGGCGGTTTTCCAGCGCCGCCTGCGCATCTTCGCCGGGCAGGCCGCAGCCATCATCGGTAAAGTTCAGCAGCCATGCCGTCTGGGTGCGGCGCAGCGCAATATTGACACTGCCGCCCTCCCGGCTGGCACGCAGTGCATTGGAGAGCAGATGCAGACACAGCAGCTCTGCATCGCTGCGGTCTGCCAGCGCACAGCAGGAGGTCCACCCGCCGTAATCCAGATGGATCTCCACCCCAAGCTGCGCCCGGATCATATCAGCCTGCGCCGCCACCTGCCGCAGCAGATCACACAGATCGACCGGATACAGCTGCGGCTTTTCGTCCCCGCGCAGAAACTCCAGCAAAGTCATAGCTTCGCTGAGGGTGCGGTCCAGCTTCACAGCAGCGGCGTTGATATCCGCCACTGCCTGCCGGGTAGACTCATCTGCACCGGTGCGGTCAAAATGCTGTTCCAGATATTCACAGTTGTGCCCGATCAGCGCCAGCGAGCGAAAGCAGACCTCCTCGATCCGCTTTTGCTGATCCGCCGTAAGTGACCGCACGTCTGTCCTTTGCTGCTTCATTGCTCTGCCTCCCGGAACACCACTTATTTATCTGTTTTCTGCCGGAGCACAGCACTCCTGACCGCATAGATCAGCTTGCCGGTGGTGGGCTTGCCGCTGCCCAGCCCCGTATCGGCTTTAAACGCCAGCCATGCAGGCCCCGGCCTTGCTTCCAGCTGATCCACCATGCGGCGGATGCCGCTGTCCACCGCAGTGACCGATGCTTCAAACTGCTCGCTCACCGCCTGCAGGATCTCCTTGCGGATCGCCAGCTTCTGGCTGGTGCTGCACACAATGCTGACCGCACAGGTGAGGTATCTGGCATTGATGTCTGCACGTGAGATGCCCCATGTCTCGTACAGCTGGCCGCACTGCTGCTCCAATTGCTGGTTTTGCTGGCCCGGCATACGGTAAAGCTGCCACAGCAGCCTTTTCAGCTCAGTGCCTTCTACGCAGTAACAGCGGTCGCAGCCTTCCGGCAGCACCGCAGCTCTGCGTCGGCCTGCACACTGCACCAGCAGCACCGGCCTTTCCTTCAGCTGATACAGCTGCCGGACAAACTGCTCCATAGACATATCCGCCAGCTCACTGCACAGCACCACGGCATCGCAGCGGGCACCCTGCTGCAGCCGCTGCAGCAGCTTTTCCCCGCTGCAAAAGCAGGTACATTCAATGGCGCTTCCCTGTTCCTGCAGATAGCGCTTTTGAACACGGAGTTCCTTCAGATCATAGCTTGCAAGGGCAACCCGCAGCTGGGCTGTTCGCTCACTGTTCACACCAAGCGCCGCCTTTCCCTCCTGCCGGGTCGACAGCCGTCAGCTCTGTGACAACGTCCTGCCAGATCTCCGGCTGAACTCCATTCTCGCACAGATAGCGCAGGATCCGATAGCAGAATTCCGGCGCAGCCGCAACATACTGACTGTCCACCCGCTGTCGGCTGCCCAGCCTGCATAAGGTCAGTCGGCAGCCTTGTGCGCCCTCCACCTCCATGGCATACACCAGCGTATACGCCTTCTGCAAGCCATCAATGGCAGAATACTGCCGGATCATGGGTGAAAATGTACGTTCCATTTCAGTTCCTCCTTACCGCAAGGTCATTGCTTTTTTGCCTTGAATGTCCTTTTTTATTGTATGGAGCAGGAGAAGCTGTTACAATCCTAAAGAAATGTTTGTCCATGTCTGGTTTATGCGGCTTTTCAGAAATGTGTCGTCAGTTTTTCAATTCCGACACATTTTTCATGCGGCGCAATGAGTGTCCGTGTTTTGTTCCGTGCGCCGCTGACAATTTTAGAATAGCACGTTCGTCCTGTAAATTCAACCGGTATCTTTTTCCGTTTTCTCTCTTTTATCCTGTACACGCGGAGAAACGCCGGTTTTGCGCTTCCGGCTTTATCTTGTCATGGTTTATTCACAAGATTTTGCTATAATAGATTATATATTGTCTGTAACTCTCACCTACTTTGATCCATAGGCTCAGCGCCCGGCGGCGCGGTACCGGAAAGGCACATCTATGCTCAAACTCAAACAGATCAACAAGGAATACAAGACCGGCGAGCTGGTGCAGCACGCACTGAACAACGTCAGCCTGAACCTGCGGGATAACGAATTTGTGGCCATTCTGGGTCCCAGCGGCTCCGGCAAGACCACGCTGCTGAACATCATCGGCGGTCTGGACCGCTACGACAGCGGCGACCTTATCATCAACGGCATCTCCACCAAAAAGTATACTGACCGCGACTGGGACTCCTACCGGAACCACACCATCGGCTTTGTGTTTCAGAGCTATAACCTGATCCCCCACCAGACCGTGCTGGGCAACGTGGAGCTGGCACTGACTATCTCGGGCGTTTCCAAGGCCGAGCGCCGCCGCCGTGCCGCCAAGGCTTTGGAGCAGGTGGGACTGGGCAACCAGCTGCACAAGCGCCCCAGCGAGATGTCCGGCGGACAGATGCAGCGGGTAGCCATTGCCCGTGCACTGGTGAACAACCCCGATATCCTGCTGGCAGACGAGCCCACCGGCGCACTGGACAGTGAGACCAGCCTTCAGGTGATGGAGCTGCTCAAGGAGGTGGCACGTGACCGGCTGGTGGTCATGGTCACCCACAACCCGGAGCTGGCCGAGCGCTACGCCACCCGCATCGTAACGCTGAAGGACGGCGTCATCTGCTCCGACTCCATGCCCTACGAGCCCGAGGACGATGCTGTTTGCGCAGCCCCCGTGCACCGGAACATGGGGCACTCTTCCATGTCCCTGCTCACCTCCCTTTCCCTCAGCTTCAACAACCTGCTCACCAAAAAGGCGCGCACCCTGCTCACCGCCTTCGCCGGTTCCATTGGCATCATCGGTATTGCGCTGATCCTTTCGCTTTCCAACGGTGTAAACCGCTATATCAGCGAAACGGAGCGTTCCACGCTGGCCTCTTATCCGCTGCAGATCAGCAGCTCCGGCATGGATCTGACCAGCCTGCTGGACCCCAGCACCCATGCCGACGCGCTTGGCTCTGCCCCCGCCCCGGAGGGCATGGTGACGGTCCGGCAGATGCTGGCACAGCTGAATATCGGCGCTGCCACCAATGACCTGCGCTCTTTGAAGGCTTATCTGGACAGCGACGCCTGTTCCATCCGGGATAATGCCACGGTGGAATACACCTACAACGCTTCCCCGCTGATCTACCGGCAGGACGCAGACGGCACGGTGCATAAGCTGAACCCGGACACCACCTTTACTGACCTTGCCGGTCAGAACACCTCGGTATCCAGTCTGCTCACCTCGGTATCCAGTCCCCATGTGTTCGGCGAAATGGCCGAGACCCCTGCCCTATATGAGGATCAGTACGACGTAAAAGCCGGCCGCTGGCCGGAGAAGTACAACGAGCTGGTGCTGGTGCTGAGCGCCAACGGCAGCATTTCGGACTATGCCCTATACGCCATGGGAATGCGGGATCAGGCAGAGCTGGATAAGATCCTGCAGCAGTACGCCAGCAACCAGCTGGTCGATCTGCCCGATGATTATGGCACCTATCCCTACGAAGAGTTTCTCGGCAAGACCTTCCGGCTGGTCAACAAAGCCGACTGCTACACCTATGATGCCGAACACAAGCTCTGGCTGAACAAGCAGGCCGATGCCGATTATATGCAGCAGGTCGTGGCCGACAGCGAGGAATTGACCGTTGTGGGCGTTGTGCAGCCCAAGGCCGATGCCACCTCTGCCATCCTATACACCGGGCTGGACTATCTGCATGAGCTGACCTATCACGTGATCGATCAGGCTGCCGACAGCACCATCGTGCGCCAGCAGCTGGCCGACCCGGACACGAACGTGCTGACCGGCGAGCCCTTTGGCGCTGCCGGCGGCACTGTGCTGGACATCGCCTCCCTGTTCTCGGTGGACACGGATGCCCTCAAGGATGCTTTTCAGTTCGATACCAGTGCCCTGCATTTTGACCTGAGCGGCGCCTTTGACCTGACAGATGGCTCCTTTGACCTTTCCACCCTCATCGACCCCTCCAGCTTTCAGCTGGACCTGAGCGAACTGCCCCTGCCAGACATAGATATGCGGGAGCTGTTCGATGGTGTGGAGCTGCACCTTTCGCAGGATGCGCTGCAGGAGCTGATGAAAAAGATCATGAACGGCTACAAGCGCTATCTCATCAGCAATGGTCTGCTGAATCTGGACAAACTGGGCTTTTCCTCCTATATGAAAACTGAAGCCTTCCAGAAGCTGCTGTCGGAATCCATCGGGGACCTGCTGGAGGACTCCGGGCTGGAGGAACAGTTTGCCGATGTGCTGCAGCAGAATATGCAGGCTGTCATGGAGACCTACTCCACCCAGCTGGGCGAGGCATTGCAGACCCAGCTTACTGCTGCCGTACAAAGCCAGATCGGCCCCGCCATCCAGCAGCTGGCAGGACAGCTGGAGCAGAAGATCGCACAGGCGATCCAAAGCAACATTGCGCAGCTGAGCGGGCAGGTGGAAAGCGCCCTCAAGGTCGACCCTGCTGCCTTCCAGAACGCGATCCAGCTCAACATGACCGGCTCCGACCTTACCGATCTGATCAGGAGCACCCTGCTCTCCTCCGCTTCCAGCTACGACAGTGTTCTGAGCAGCATCGGCTATATAGACTACGCCAAGCCCGACTGCATTTATATCTACCCCAACAGCTTTGATACCAAAGCGCTGATCGTGGACGAGCTGGACGCCTACAACGCCGCCATGCGGCAGCAGGGCGAAGAGGACAAGGTGATCCTTTACACCGACATGGTAGGCACCCTGATGACCTCGGTCACCGAGATCATCAGCATGGTCAGCCACCTGCTCATTGCCTTTGTGGGCATCTCGCTGGTGGTGTCCTCCATCATGATCGGCATTATCACCTATATCAGCGTGCTGGAACGCCGCAAGGAGATCGGCATCCTGCGTGCCATCGGTGCTTCCAAACACAATGTCTCGCAGGTGTTCAACGCCGAGACCTTTATCATCGGCCTGTGCTCCGGCGTAATGGGCGTGGTGCTCTGCCTTGTGCTGCTGATCCCTGGCAATATGCTGATCCACCACCTTGCCGGGAACGCCAATGTGGTGGCCGCTCTGCCGCCGCTGGGTGCGCTGATTCTGATCGTTCTGGCCACCCTGCTTACCATGCTGGGCGGCCTGATCCCCGCCCGCAGCGCCGCAAAGAGCAACCCCGTCAAGGCGCTGCGCTCTGAGTAAGCGGCTGCTTTTCCTTCTGCATTCAAATCCCTGCTGTGCTCTGTGTGCAGCAGGGATTTTGCATTCTGCCCCGGCTTGTGCTACAATAAGGAAAAATCTGTTTTGAAGGAGCGTTTCCATGCCTGTCATTTACGAGATCACCGACCTTACCGCCCCGGAACTGGACATCTACGCCCGGCTCACGCAGGCGCAGCTGCGCAACCGGCTGGAGCCGGAAAAGGGCATTTTTATCGCCGAAAGCCCCAAGGTGATCGCCCGGGCGCTGGACGCCGGATATCAGCCCCTTTCCCTGCTGATGGAGCGCAGGCAGATCACCGGCCCGGCACAGGAGATCTTGACCCGCTGCGGCGATGTGCCGGTGTACACCGCCGACCGGGAACTGCTGGCACAGCTCACCGGCTTTGCGCTGACCCGGGGCGTGTTGTGCGCCTTCCGCCGCCCTGCGCCCCGCACGGTGGAGCAGGTTTGTGCTCACGCCCGCCGGGTGGCTGTGCTGGAAGGCATCGTGGATTCCACCAACGTGGGCGCTATCTTCCGCAGCGCTGCCGCGCTGAACATGGATGCCGTGCTCATCACCCCCTCCTGCTGCGACCCGCTGTGCCGCCGCGCGGTGCGGGTGAGCATGGGCACCGTGTTTCAGGTGCCGTGGGCGCAGATCGGCACCTGCCCTGCCGACTGGCCGGAAAACGGCAGCGCCCAGCTCCACGCGCTGGGCTTCAAGACCGCTGCCATGGCGCTGAGCGACCGCTCGGTCAGCATTGACAACCCCGCTCTTGCCGCCGAGCCAAAACTTGCCATCGTGCTGGGCACCGAGGGCGATGGGCTGGCAGGCAGCACCATCGCCGCCTGCGATTACACCGTAAAGATTCCCATGTCCCATGGGGTGGATTCCCTCAACGTAGCCGCCGCCAGCGCCGTAGCCTTCTGGCAGCTTGGCCGGTTGTAAGTCTCCGCTCATGCTCTCCGAAACTGCTTGACAAACGCCCTAAAACGCGGTACACTATCAGCGTCATCATCATGGGCCTATAGCTCAGCTGGGAGTGCAAGCGTTGCTTTCCCGATCTGGTGTTATAGCTCCTTTGCCCCCATTTGAAATTGGGTGCTTTTTCGTGGGCTCGTAGCTCAGTTGGGAGAGCGTTCGGTTCGCATCCGAAAGGTCGAGGGTTCGACTCCCTTCGAGTCCATAAAACGCCGTATCGTGTTAAACGATACGGCGTTTCTTTTTGCCGTTCTTTGCAAAATCGTGCATCATTCGTCTTGACAGCGCAAAGTGACGTGTGCCGAACTTTTCGGCATAATGTTCATAGCTTCACCAGAAGTTTTGTCAAAAACGACGATTCCCCCATTCGGAGTACCCAGCCCCCTAACGGGTGCTTGTTTAAGGTCCGTTTTCCGCCCACTCGGAGTACGCACCGAGAGCGAATGACTCTTAAATTCTTCAAACTCCTCCAGCGGAACATTGAGGATGATCTCAATATCATAATCCCGTCCAACACGGACTTCCTTGATGAACTGGTTGAGGATTGTCTGCCGCTGCTGAAAGGATGCGTTCTGATAGGTACTTGCCCAAGTGAACAGATTGCTGCAATCATTTTCAGCTTTCTTGTTTTCCTGCTCAATCTCCTCCAGCTTGTTCTGTGCAGCGGTCAGGGCATCCTGTGCTGCTTGGATCGCAGCTTGATTTTCATCCAGAAGCTGCTGGATCATATCACGGTCAATGCTGCTCTTTCCCCGGATGACGCGAATCATTTCATCCTTCAATGCATTCCGTTCGTCGTCCTTGAGGTCGAGTTCACTCTTTGCACGTGATACTTCTTTCTGCGCTAACAGCGCTTCAGCTCCAACATGATCTGGTCGATCTTGTCCTCAATCTCATCGGAATAGACCATGGCATACTCTGAATGATGATCATGCTGATGCTTAAACAGTGCTAAAAAAGGTTCTGACATTGAAGCACAGCTCCATGTCAGAACCTT